>JGI20163J15578_10000787_pt1 | contig 13158 bp, 12 predicted proteins | sample TergutCu122P1_FD_15578 | JGI IMG/M metagenome (IMG submission 15578)
CGAAATTATCGTTAGCGTTTAGTTTAGGTTTGTGATTTAACGCATCTCCCTACGGATAGCTTCTCCATCTTCAAGATCCCTGTCGAAACCATTACAAGCCCCAAGAGTGATGTAAGAGTTGAAAACGCGTGGTTTTTTGACACCTCCATCAATACGATTGTACGAAAAAAAAGAAAAAAAGTCAAGGTTTTTCTTACTTTTCCCGGACACTTGTGGTAAGATAGAGTTGTGGTTCAGGTCACGGGAATGAGTCCTACTAAGCCGTGAGCGTACTTTAAGTAGCCTGAACTGTATCAAAATCGAGTAGGAAGAGGCTTTTAGCCTTCCTACCCGCCGCGCCGGGCGATTGTCACCTATGCTGAAACGGGATTCACTCCCGTGTAAGCATGCCAAAGCAAGCGAATTGGTGATTAGATTCCTTATCGCCCTGGGCGCAAGATAGAGAATCAAGGAGGAAATAAAGCAGATTATGCCAACTACATACACACATTACAAATTTGGCGTGGATGTAATCGACTCTTTACCGGCTAGATTACAACAAGCTATTGAAAATAATCGGGAACTGTTTGATATTGGGCTACATGGACCGGACATCCTGTTTTATCATGGTATATTACGAACAAACAAAGTGTCTCAAACCGGGATTACGTTACACGAACAACCGGCAACCACATTTTTCAAACATGCAGTTTCAGTTATGAAAAATATGACTGATCAAGCTGCCGCTAGAGCATATCTGTACGGCGTGATTTGTCATTATGCCTTAGATAGCGAGTGTCACAAGTATGTGGAAAAGATGATACAGGTTAGTGGCATTTCGCACCATGAGATTGAGATGGAATTTGATCGATTTTTACTTGTGGGCGAGGGCATTTCACCAACCACCCATGTGCTCACCAATCATCTGTTTGCAAGTGTGAAAAATGCGCAGGCTATCGCGCCATTTTACCAAGGAGTTACAACTAAAGAAGTGCATCGAGCATTAAAGCGGATGTTACTTGTTCATAAAGCATTATTGGCTCCTAAGCCGATGAAACGTAAATTTTTAGCCGGAGCGATGAAGCTGGCAAAGATATATGATGAGAAGTATGGTTTAATTATGAGTATTGAGGCAAATGCCAACTGTCAGGATTATGTCTTGTTACTTAAAAAATTGTATGCCGGGTCGGTGCCATTGGCGGTAGGGTTGATTATGCAGTATCAAAAGGTGTTACAAGGGGAAGGCGAGCTGCCATCACGCTTTAATGAAACATTCGGTGCCGGTGAAGATTGGGAGAAGATTATATTGTAGACTGAACCTTTACAAGTCGTTTGCCGGCTTGTTTCAGCGGGAGAGTCCGCTGAAGAATCCGCAAAGCGGATTGAAGGTTCACGAACAAGGAGCGTAGCGAATTGTGAGTGTCCATTGCGTGAACGCAGCGAGGTACTTTCGAGCAGAGAACGACGATTGTATGAAAGGGGATATAACAGATGGAAGGAAAAAAAATTCTGGTAATTGATGATGAAAGCAGGATGCGAAAATTAGTGAAAGATTTTTTGGCTCATGAGGGTTTCATTGTGCTGGAAGCCGCTGATGGTATGGAGGCATTGGATATTTTCTATGAAGAGAAAGATATTGCCTTACTGGTGTTGGATATTATGATGCCGAATATGGACGGGTGGCAGGTGTGTCGAGAGATTCGCGAACATTCCCAAGTGCCCATCATCATGTTGACCGCCCGCAGTAGTGAACGAGATGAGTTGCAAGGATTTGATTTGGGGGTAGACGAATACATTACCAAGCCCTTCAACCCAAAAATTTTAACTGCTCGGGTGCAAGCAATTTTGCGTCGCACGCAAGAAGCGCAACCTGACGATGTCGTCGAAGCAAATGGTATTGTGATTGATAAAGCGGCTCATAAGGTAACCATTGATGGTCAACCGGTGGAGCTAAGTTTCAAGGAATTTGAACTACTTACTTACTTTTTAGAAAACCAAGGCTTAGCATTATCGCGGGAGAAAATACTAAACAACGTGTGGAATTATGATTACTATGGAGATGCCCGCACAATAGATACCCATGTGAAAAAATTAAGAAGTAAAATGGGGGATAAAGGAGACAACATTAAAACCATCTGGGGGATGGGTTATAAATTTGAGGCAGAATCATGAGATATTCCATAAGACGACAATTAGTAGCCATTTTTATTGGTATAATTGTGCTTATCATGGCAACAATTTACTTCATAAATACAATCTTTTTGGAGCGCTTTTACTTGTTACATAAACAAGAGGATTTACAGAGTTTGTATTATGCGATGGAACAGGCCCTATACTTGGTTTACTTGGATGAAGATGGGTTAAATGAGGAAAAGCCGGAGTTGCAAAAGATGATTGAGCGATACAATATTTCGGTATTGGTGATGTCTATTGACTTTGATGAGGTGGTTTTACATGGCGGGGCCAATAGCCAGGGGTTTTTGCATCATCTATTATTTAGACATATCATGCGTTCTATTATGCCCCCCGAGGATTTATTTTATCCATTCTTCCAAGTTGAGCACCCCCCTGAGATATTATATAAATCCAAACAGTATGAGCTTCTTAAGGTTGAGGATCGGTTAACAGGGCTAGATTACCTAGAGAAATGGGGACAGTTTCCCCAAGGATTTCATTTTTTGATTCGCAGTCCTTTGGAAGGGATACGAGAAAGTGCGGCTTTGGCAAATAATTTTCTCTTATACGTAGGTTTGGTGGGAGTTTTTGTGGGGGGAATTCTGGTGTGGTTCTTTGCTAATAGGATTACGAAGCCGTTACAAGAATTGGCGAAATTATCTCGGAGGATGTCAACGTTGGATTTTGAAGCCCGGTATAAAGGTGGTGGCAACAATGAAATCACTGTACTAGGCTATAGTTTCAATCAAATGTCAAGGCAGTTAGAATCCACCATATCAGAGTTAAAGGGTGCCAACAATCAACTGATAAAAGATATTGAACAAAAGGAAAAAATGGCGGATATGCAGAGTGAGCTTTTGGGGAATGTTTCCCATGAATTAAAAACGCCCATTGCTTTGATTCAAGGATATGCCCAAGGGTTAAGAGAGGGAATCCATGAAGATTTGGAAAATCGGCAATTTTACTGTGACGTAATCATCGACGAAACCTTAAAGATGAATCAGATGGTTAAAAATCTACTTACCTTAAATCAACTAGAGTATGGTAGTGATGAGTTGCAGTTTACTCGTTTTAATATTGTGGAGATGATTCGCAGTGTATTGAACAGTTGCGAGATTTTAATTCAACAAGCAGCAGTAAAGGTAGACTTCATTGTCGGTAAAGATTTGTATGTATGGGCAGATGAATTTAAAACAGAGCAAGTATTGCTTAATTATCTGACTAATGCTATTAATCATGTCGCAAATGAAAAGCGAATTGAAATCCGTGTAGTTCCTCGCGGAAATGTCCTTCGTATTTCTGTATTTAACAGCGGTAATCCGATTCCGGAGGAAGATATTCTTAAAATATGGGATAAGTTTTTTAAGGTAGATAAATCCCACAGTCGAGCATATGGGGGCAATGGTATTGGCTTGTCGATTGTACAGGCAATTATGAAGTCTTTCCACCAAGATTATGGAGTTCGTAATTTTGCAAATGGTGTAGAATTTTGGTTTGAATTAGATGCAGGAGTCATTTCACAGGAGGTAGAAAATGTGTAGTACAGCGCAAGGTTTTAGTATGATTTATATGGTGTTATTAGCAATCTTTTTAAGCATGACCCTAGTGTCAGGGGTGGTGCAATTATTTCGAGCGGTTGTATTGGAGCGGGAAAAGGAAACTGATAAAAAGGAGATTACCACAGCAATTATTGAGATAGTGGTAGGCAGCCTTGCCCTAATAGCATTTGCTTGGTTAGGGTTGTGTTTCGCGGTGATGCTAAAAGCATTGCCTTTGGCGGTTGTCTTGTATGTATTATGGATTATTGGGGCAAGGCTAGTGGCGAATCGCAAAAAAGCAGAACCGGCGGATGACTCTGAATCAAGTGATGCAATTGCATCAGAAGATGCATCGGAGTCAGGGGAGGTAGCGGAGTCAGCAGATGCAATGGCATCAGAAGCTGCAATTGCATCAGAAGATGCATCGGAGTCAGAAGCTGCAATTTCATCAGGAGATGCATCGGAGTCAGAAGCAGATGAGACAATAGACTCTGGTGAAGACAATGCGCCGGGTTCTGATGAAGATGATGCATCTAAATCTGTTCAAGCAACGGTTATCGCTTTGGATAACCAAAGAGCAAAACGAATCATCCCCTGCTTGGACGTCAATGAAGGACGAGTTGTAAAAGGAGTAAATTTCGTAGATCTAAAAGATGCCGGTGATCCGGTGGAGATTGCAAAGGCTTATAATGCGGCAGGAGCGGATGAGTTGGTTTTCCTAGACATTACCGCCACTACTGAAGCACGCCGAACGCGTATTGAGATGGTAAAGAAAGTGGCTGGTAGTATTACCATTCCGTTTGCGGTTGGTGGTGGGATTCGTTCAAAAGAAGACTTCGCTCAGGTAGTAAAGGCGGGGGCAGATAAGGGCAGTATAAATTCAGCGGCTGTTGAACGACCTGAATTAATAAAAGAGTTGGCGGAAGAATTCGGTAGTGAACGGGTTGTGGTTGCAATCGACGTAAAAAAACGCGAAGATGGAAGTGGTTGGAATGTTTACAAAAACGGTGGCCAAGTAGATACCGGTTTGGATGCTTTGGCTTGGGCAAAACAGGCAGAGAAACTAGGGGCCGGTGAACTTTTAGTAACCGGTATGGATTGCGATGGCACCAAAGCAGGGTATGATCTGGAAGTGACCGGAAGGATAGCAGAAGCCGTGAAGATTCCTGTGATTGCCTCCGGCGGGGCCGGGAAATTGGAAGATTTTCGCGATGCATTTACCATCGGAAAAGCAGATGCCGCCCTAGCCGCCTCCTTGTTTCACTTTAAAGAGCTAGAAATCCAAGAAGTAAAGAAGTACCTCCAAAAAGAAGGGATACCCGTTACGAGTGCTTAGCATGCGTATTTTGCATGCTTACGCACGATACGTGTCCTGCCGTTAACGAGCGATGCGATTGAATGCCGGTAGTTCAATCTCAGTGGGTTTGATTCCCTGCAGTCTCTGCTGCGGAAGTGGGTCCGGGGTCTCTGCCCTGGGATTCATACCTTTGATTGCGATTGACACAGTCAAAGCGTTCCACTAGGGATGCGCACGCTTCGCCAAATGTAATTGTCACAAAAGCAAGAAGCTTGAACTACTAATGTTCAAGCGCATGACGCGAAGCGGTACAAAGAGTTTCGCAAGCGAAACTCTTTGTACCAGACGACCGTAGCATAAAAGGAGATCATCATGGCCGGCTTACAAGGAGATTGGTACGAAGCCCTAAAGAGAGAGTTTAAGAAACCTTACTACAGGGAATTGTTTAGCATTGTAACAAAAGAATATCAAACACGAAAGATATTTCCGCCGCCACAAGATATATTTAATGCTTACCACATGACCCCTCTACACGAAGTGAAAGTGGTTATCTTGGGACAGGACCCCTACCATGGTGAAGGGCAAGCCCATGGGCTTTGTTTTTCTGTGCAAAAAGGGGTAAAACCCCCGCCTTCTTTGGATAATATTTATAAAGAATTACAAGATGATTTAGGATGTGAAATTCCCCCTCATGGTTGCCTGATTAGTTGGGCAACCCAGGGGGTGTTTTTGTTAAACACGGTATTGACAGTACGGGCTCATCAAGCAAACTCTCACCGTGATATTGGATGGGAACGGTTCACCGATGCTACCATTGAAGTGCTAAATGAGCAAAATCGTCCGATCGTATTTATGCTTTGGGGAGCACCGGCAGGGCGAAAAAAAGCCATGCTAAACAATCCGTTGCATCTCATCTTAGAGGCACCACACCCGAGTCCCTTGTCAGCCTACCGTGGTTTTTTTGGTAGCAAGCCCTTTAGTCAAACCAATCAATTTTTGACATCGCATGGGCTATCACATATTGTCTGGGATATTTCCGGCTAGAGATGCCTTCCGGGCTATAACTAACAAAAGATTGTCCTCCGCTTCAAGTGCGCACGCACTAAGCTGATGTCTAATCTAAGCAAGTCATCTGCCTCCGAGTGCAACAGTGGTGTGCTCACTCTTCAATTACATGAATTTCCAGATAATCAAAATCAATCGTATCAATAAAACTATCCTGATAAAATCGCGCTTTAGCGTTCTTTTTGAAATCCTCAATCGTCGTGTCTAACCAGATGGGGACACTTAAATCAAACTCATTGCAGATGTCTTCTAGGGCGTGAAGAATTTTATGAGTACGAGTGTCATCTGTATCATTGTAGATTACAGTATCTTGCAGTAATTTATTGTCTTTCCATTTCTTTCCCCACAGTCTAAACATAAACACCCTCCTAGTAATTTATGATGAATAGTTAACTATTTAATCAATCCAGTCACGTCACCCATAATATACGTACCCGGTGATTGATTCACCAGAAAACGTACCACTAGTTAGCAGATGATGTTTTTCTTACGAAAGCATACCACACCTACGCTGCCTATGATAAGGGCAAATCCTAGGGGATACCACATATAACCTCGCATATCTCCACTACCTAACGCCTGCAAATTGATATATTCGATGGGATTCCACACAAACGTTCCTTGTGGTAAGTATTCTCCCACAATTAACGAGGCGAATACTATCCCTAAGCAAATTGCCAGCGCGGAAATACTATTATCCGCGAAAATAGACACAATAGAGGTGAAGGTCAGCAAAAATAAAATATAAATCAATGTAAAAAACAAACCCCAGAGTAGATATGCCCGCATCGTCACGAAACCGGCCGGCATCTGCATACCGGGATTTAAACCGGCCAAGAAAATATCCGCATCACCATCATATGGTAGGTATGCTAAGGGGGTTTGAAAAAAGGCAAACCGCACCGGATATCCCCCTTCACATAAGCCATTTAGGATGCCATTTACCCCGAAAAACAACATGAATCCGGTAACGATCACCCCTATGCATAACAGTAAGGAAGCTAACAATTTACCCAGATAAACCGTCGTGCGCGATAAGGGTTGGAGCAACAAAAATTTATAACTACCGGCATCCCGCTCGGTGGAAAACACATCTGCCGTTAGAAGTACAACTAAGATTGGTATCGCAAATCGACCAAATACAGTTAACAAGCGATACAGGAAATGCCACCCGATCATATAATACGGGGAATGGATAAAAGTCAACTCTCGATTTTCAATGTAACGCAGTTGCTGTATCCCCGCAATCAGATTATCGGGATCTAGATTTCGATATCGTAAAGGTAGTGTTAATTCAAGAATGTCATCTGCTTCATCCTCTCTTACTAAATCTTGCCGTTCAAAGGTACTTATCAGCCATATTTCATTTCGTCGTATTATCGCTCTTAGCTCTCGTTCTCTTAATGATTCATCCTCTACTCCGCGATCGGCCAGCCGAACAACTAAATGCTGTTGGGCCAGCTGTCGATAACTATTATTTAGCAGTTCGTGCAAAGCATCCCCTGCCTGTGTCCCCTGGAAACGTCGGAAATACTGTATTTCCAGATGGTACACTTCTTTTTCCAGCTCTAATCGTTCCATTCTTTCCGGTCTTGTCACCTCATATAGATGAAGATTGAGCATGTAAAAAACCACAATCCCCACCCCGAATAAGATGATGGTTACTATATTTTTGGGCATTTTTAGTAACCGCTTTATCTCAAACATAAGATAACGGCTAAACAATTCTACCACCACCTTCCTCATTACGGTAAAGTTGACGATAAACAGCCTCTAGGTCTTGATTACACTTTTCCACATCTAGCACGGAAATGTGATGTGTTTCTAAGTCTGTCAGAATCTGGCCAATGGTACTATAAGAAAAGCGTATCATAATTTCCTCACTCCCATGGATTTCGCATTGGATACCATCCGGGTGCGTCCTCAGTATCTCTAATGCTCGCATAGGGTCAAGTACTCGCAGAAGATAACTTTTAGCTTCATCATTAAACTCATTTTCCTGCTCAACAATCAGACCTCTCTTGATATAAACAATCCGATCCGCTAGTTTTTCCACCTCTCCCAATTGGTGGGAGGAAAATAGAATCGACATATTTTGCGTTTCCCGCATGGTTTTTAACATCTCTCGCAATTCTATTACACCGGTAGGATCCAAACCGTTAGTAGGCTCATCCAACAAAAGTAGTTCCGGATCAGTCAACAAGGACATCCCCAAGGCCAAACGCTGCTTCATCCCCAAAGAGTATTTCGCTACCGAACGTTTAAGGTGAACGCCTAAACCGGTAAGCTCGATACACTCTCTTAGACGTGTCTCGGGAATTTTGCGAATTTTTTGAATAAACTTTAGATTATCCATTCCGGTCAAATTGGCATACAAGCCGGGATTCTCTACAATACCGGCGATATGTGAAAGGGCCTTCTTGCGATGTTTCATCAAATCATAACCACCAATCATAATTGACCCTTCATCCGGCCAGATTAAGTTCGTCACCATCTTTAGGGTGGTGGTCTTTCCTGAGCCGTTGGGACCGACAAATCCGACGATTTCACCTCGCTCTACATGTAAACTGATGCCACTTACGGCGTGAACTTTCCCGAACGATTTCTTGACATTTTCTATTTCTAATATCTTCATTACCTCAACCTCCTAGCAGCGAATATCTCTTCGTGAAAACACAACAATTCCGATCACCGTAAAGCATATACTGAATCCCAATAATACTAAAATCCCCATCAGTCCGGTGGTGCTACCCAGTCCGGTGATAATCCGCAGCGGATTGGTGTACAAGTAGGGATTTAGTCGTTGCAGAAGGGATGTGTTTCTAATCGGCGGCGAAAACAAAAGTGCAACCATTCCTAACAGAGCACCTAAGACAAGAGATAGGGTACTGTGTTGAGTAATAACCCCAAGTAAAGACGAAACAGAAATCACCAATAGTAATAAGACCATGTAAAGAGGTAAGGTCAATAATATAACTCTCATCATTCCGCCAAAATGTAAGGCCGGATCCGGTACATACGCTGACGCATAAGCTCGGGACAAGAAAAACACATCGGGCATCCCATAAAATGGATGGTCCGGATCAAACAACTCAGGATCCGGAATCAGACTATATGGTGAAATTCCAATCGAAGCATTTTCTATAACATAAGCGAATCCATGATTGGTAAATGTTCGCAAAGACCCAAAATAAGCTGATGAATAAAACGAAAATCCTGCTCGCTCTCCCCAAAACATGTTATTTTCTAATGGTGTAAGAGTAGTATAACTATTGGTATGAATCAGAACCGGATAATTGGCCGAGCCAAATCCGTTAATCACACCAAATATTAGGAATAATAATGCCAGGGGGAGGAATATCTGAAAAAAAGCAACTCCCAGCGCCGAGATAAGTTTACTAAGATAGATTTGTGCCCGTGGATAGGGCTGCAATAGCAAAGTTTTATAGCTTCCGGTCTCATTTTCTCGGGTAAATATGTCACACGTTATTAGAAAAGTAATCAATAAAATAATAAAGGGTAAAAACCGCAATAACACTTGATAAACAAAATTAAAACCGGTCATCTCATGGGGATATAAATAGTGAATGTTATTTTCTACGATATCCTCAACAAATCCTAGTTTGACACGATTAAACTCATCCCACTCGGTGAAATCCAGCCAACCTCCTCCCCCAATCCATATCCCCAAATCAGTAACACTTAGGGGGCCGTAAATATCTGGCCAAACCGGCCATCCTCGCCACTCATAACTGGCGATAAGATCCTGTGACATATCATATAATAAGCGATGATAGGCCAGAAGCTCTGCTTCGCGGTCGTATTCTTCGATCGCCTCAAATAGGATTGAAAGGTTTGTAGCAAATCGCTGCGCTGATGCCGCATGAGCCCGAAGAATACTGTAAGTTGATAAATCAAATTCATCTCTCTCCGCCCGGATTAATTGCCAAGGTCCCCAATCCATTACCAGCGCCGCATCTATCTGCCGTACAGTATTGCGATTTAGTAGCATAAGATAATCTATTCGCTGCAATTCTTGCTCGCGAACTTGCTGAAAGGTATTCATATTGGACAATGCGAATATCATCAAGAGCATCGTATAAAGAATGAGAACAAACCAATTTTTTCGATTGCGTACTGCTTTTTTTAGTTCTAGGATGAAAATATGCCGCATGACTCCCTCCTTAAACTTATTCTCTTCATTCTACTTCATCAGACAAGTAAATACAAGTGAAGTTTAGTTAATGTGTGACAATTTTACACCCACTTTACTGACAGATAGGGAAATGTGTGGTATGATGGTAATGGTGTGAGTGTTCTCGGCGGGACAGTTGCAAATTGAGTAATCTTGGAAACTCTTATATGTAGCTTTTGTATAACAGGCGGAAAACCAGCCACAAAGATGCGGGCGAGGGAGTTTTCGAGAATGCTCGACTTAAGAAAGGGGAAATTTAAGAAGTGAAAAAGGAGCAACCAATCGAAAAAGCAATAAAAACCTATGAAGATGTTGACAGTTGGAAAACTTTAATATTTTTATATACCTCTGCTTTGAAGGAAGTGGAGACAAAACTGGAAATTCTAAACGATGAGTTTCAGCATGTACACCAGTACAATCCCATCGAACATATAAAAACTCGTATTAAGACACCGGAAAGTATTGTGAAAAAACTGAAAAGACAGGGCTTTGAAACTTCAATTGAAAACATGGTACAGCATATCAATGATATTGCCGGGGTAAGACTCATTTGTTCATTCACTGCTGATATTTACCGCTTGGCTGAAATGATTGGGAATCAAAATGATTTGAAGGTGCTTTCTATTAAGGATTACATGCGAAATCCCAAAGAAAGCGGATATAAGAGCTATCATATGCATGTGGCTGTACCCATTTATCTCTCGGATACAGTGGTAAATACAAAGGTGGAAATCCAGATTCGCACCATTGCCATGGATTTTTGGGCCAGCTTGGAGCATAAGATTTACTATAAGTTTGAAGGCCGAGCACCGGCTTATATTCGGAAAGAACTTCAGGAGTGTGCGCAGATGGTAGCCGATTTAGATGATCGGATGCTATCGCTAAATGAAACCATTCTAGAATGTTTAGCCGGTGGAGAAAGAGATGATAGCACGCTCCTAGGTGATGTGATTGAAAATGTAATTGAAAAATCAATATAGTCTGGAGGGTGAAAACCGCTTCCTACGCGATTCCGATAGCAAAAAACAGAACTCCCTCGGTTTTTTTGCTAAAAAAACTTGCATTTTTATTTTTCATGGGTTATGATATTGGGATAAATATTTAACAATAAGGTAACAATAGGGTAACAACTAGGTAACAATAAGGTAGTAATATACCAAGATTCTAATGATATTTGAGCCGGGCATTTTAGGCTTAATAAAAAGGAAAGACGAGGTGTTCTATGAAAAGAAAAATATTAGCAAGTTTGGCTTTGGTTATGACCGCTATCTTCGTACTCGCTGCTTGTGGTGAGGGGGGAGCAGGCGGGCAAACCCGTTTGACGATGGCGACCGGCGGTACTGCCGGGACCTACTATCCTTTCGGCGGAGTGATTGCAGGAGTAATTAACAATGAAACAGATTTACAGATTACCCCTAATTCATCCGGTGCTTCGGTGGACAATCTTCACCAAATCGCCAGAGGTGATGCACACATTGTACTGGCCCAAAATGACGCTTCTTACTATGCGTTTACCGCAACCGAGATTTGGTCTGAATTTGATCCGGTTCCTGAACTTCGTACTTTAATGGCACTTCACCCGGAGCCGGTTCAGATTGTTGTGATGGATGACTCGGGAATTTACAGTGTTGAGGATTTGGCCGGAAAACGTGTATCCATCGGCGATGTAGGTTCCGGAGTGGAAGCCAACTCGATCCAAATATTAGGAATGCATGGGATTACTTTGGATGATATTCGTGTCAACAACCTTGGGGTTGGACCGTCAGCAGATGCCTTACGGGAGGGTACGATCGATGCTTTCTTCTTCACCGCCATTGCGCCGACGGCAGCCATTATGGAACTGGGTGTTCGCCACGCTCTTCGTCTGATTGAAATTGACGATGCCAGAGTGGAGATGCTCATCGAAGCTTATGATTTTTATGCCAGAGCATTTATCGGCCCGGAGCATTATGAATTTTTAACAGAGCCGGTACAAACCGTAACGGTTCACGCTCAATTGGTGGTTCATGCGGATATGGACGATGATCTGGCTTATCTTATCGTTCGGACAATGATGGATCATCGCGCCGAAATCGAACAAGGACATCGAGCCGGAGCGTATATTGATGAGGTGCATGGCGTAACCCATGTGAGTGTTCCTCTTCATCCCGGAGCCGAGCGTTTCTTTAGAGAAGCGGGTGTGATCGACTAATATGTTAAGAAAGACTTCATTTACAACAAGAGCCGTTTGCATCTTGCTGGCGGCACTTGTTGTGTTGTCGCTTTTAATAAGAACTCCTTATTTTGTAATAAGAAATGCGATAAGCAATGAGGTTTTGTTTGTTGCCGGGTTTTCTGAGGGAGAAACATTTTCCATAAGCTATACTCATTCTCTTCATCAAACGCCGGTAAAGGAAATCTACCGGCGTTATAAGGGCGAACTGCATTTGGTTTCCATCGAATTTGAAAGCTTTGGGGCCGGGTTGCCGGATGTTTTGGAAGATGGGCAAACGCTAACTCGTCTGGAAACAGGTGGAATGCGTATTGATGGCATTAATCGCCTCATACCTGATTTGCACATTCTTATTGGTTATGCTACCGATCATATTTTGCATATCTTTGACCAAGATATTCCATTGGAAAGCCTAGATCGTCCGGGACAATCTTTACACCTAACCTTTCGCCAATTAAATATCTGGCAGAGGTTATATTATGATATAAGCGTCAAAAGGTGTTTTGCCGCTTACTGATACAACGGATTGCTCCGCATTTCATGCTCCCGCAATCCTAAAACATTCGAAATCCGTCCTAATCGGACTACTTTCTCATCTCGGGAACCCGCAGTCGCTTTGCTCCTGTTCCCTCGCATGTGATTTGCGAGTCCCAAAGTCATTAATTTTCATGCAAGCATGAAATAATGACCTTTTGAC
>JGI20163J15578_10000788_pt1 | contig 13153 bp, 11 predicted proteins | sample TergutCu122P1_FD_15578 | JGI IMG/M metagenome (IMG submission 15578)
CTTCTACACCAAGCTTTTCCACTCTAATGATATCGCCCTCGGCTACTTTGTACTGTTTACCACCTGTTGCTATAATTGCGTACATATGGCACCTCCTTATCATTACTCGCCAATTACGGTGTCCATAGGCTGGAACTTCTTACAAGATTTCTCATCTTTTAAACCTCATTGTGCGGCATACCCAACTACTATAGCATAAATTTTCATAGACTACAAGGATTTTTTTAAAATAAGTGAACCCAGCCCCACAAAAGCCTTTCGTAGAAATAATTACTCGTTTGTGCTATACTTATAATAAGATTCTAAGCTAGCTGGAATCGAATCCATGAGATTCTCCCTAGTTTAGCCCACCAAACAAAAGGACGAATAATTGACATGGTAACAACCAAAACTAGAAATACGAACAATAAAAGTAAAAACACCAAAACCAGTAATAAAGGGACCAGTAAATCCAAGAGCAGCAAAGCTAAAAGCAGTAAATTTCAGAGCAATAAGTCTAAAGGCAACATCAAAAATGATCGTAACTTATTGTTACTCAGAGCCGCTCTCCTGTTTGCAGGTTTCCTATCATTAATCAATGTAGGATTCATGTATACCGTTGCCAATCCTACAGCAGGTTTCGCTCTTCAGGCAATACTCTCTGTTGCTTTAATTTTCTATGCTATTTTTTTAAAAGATATCCCTAAGAAAATCCACATCGCCATCATTATCCTCTTTATGATTCCTCTTGCGTTTTCAATTTTCTTGGGTATTTATGGCAATCGTAACCATGTAGATTACACTGAAGATGTAGTCATTGTTCTTGGTGCTGGTGTCAATGGTACTTTTGTTAGTCGCCCTTTAGCTCACCGATTAAATACTGCCGCTGATTACTGGTTCGAAAACCCTGATTCCATGATTATCGTTACAGGTGGTCTTGGGAATCGCGCCATTATCACTGAAGCAGAAGCAATGGCAAACTTTCTAATTCAAAGGAGAGGAGTTCCAGAAAATGTGATTCTTCTTGAGGATCTTTCTACTTCAACCTACGAGAATCTTGTCTTTGCCAAGGAGATTGCTTATGAGCATTTCCCTGACGGTTTCAAAGCAGTTCTAGTCACCAATGATTTTCATATTTATCGAGCAGTTCGTACTGCCAGAGAAGTTGGCATAGAGGTTAACTCATTAGGTGCTTACACCGATTGGTATTCTTGGCCTGTGAATTATTTAAGGGAAATGATGGCTGTAGTGCGATTTAAGCTCTCTAACTTGACTTCCAATGTATTTTAAACATTAAGCTGTACTTCTTATATCACCGTATCCACAAATATCTCATAGATTGCCCGTATGGCATTTTGGAAATCCGAGTTCTTAACCCCAATAATGATATTCAACTCACAGGAGCCTTGGTCGATCATCTTCACATTAATGTGAGCATGGGCTAGGGCAGAGAAGATTCTTCCTGCCGTTCCTCTGGTTGAACGCATCCCCCTTCCTACAATGGCGATTAAACCAAGATCTGACTCCAACTCAATGGTATCGGGATGCACTGCTTTATGAATAGAGGACAGAATCTTTTGTTCATTGTCTTCAAAATAATCTTTGTTAACAATAATAGTCATTGTATCAATGCCAGAGGGCATATGCTCAATAGAGATATTATTGTCCTCAAATACCTGCAATACCTTTCGACAGAATCCAATCTCGTTATTCATCAATGCTTTTTGAATGGTAATGGATGAAAAACCTTGATGTCCTGCGATTCCTGTTATGGTATATTGTGGTTTACGACTGGTATTCTCAACAATTAATGTCCCTTTGTCCTCTGGTCGATTGGTATTCTTTATATGAATAGGAATACCTGAGCTCTTTACTGGGTAAAGAGCTTCATCATGTAGCACACTGGCTCCCATATAAGACAACTCACGTAATTCTCTATAGGTAATAATCTCTATACTTTTCGGTTTTTTAACAATTCTTGGATCCGCAATCAAAAATCCAGAAACATCTGTCCAATTTTCATAAACATCTGCTTCTACAGCTAAAGCTACCAATGACCCTGTTATATCTGAGCCCCCCCGTGAAAATGTTCTAATCTCTCCACTTTTATCACTACCATAAAAACCTGGAATAATTGCATTCTCTAAAGGTGCCACAATCTTCTTTAACAATGCATTGGTGCCTTTATGGTTAAGGGTTCCATCACTGTTAAAACGTATTACAGATACAGCATCTACAAATTCAAACCCTAAAAATTTGGCAAGAACTAATCCATTTAAATACTCACCACGAGAGGCAGCATAAGCTGATCCCCCTTTGTTTTTAAAATTCTCACGAATGAGTTCAAACTCTGAATCCAAGGACAACTCCAATTCTAATCCGCAAATGATGTCCATATATCGGTCTTGAATATTTAATAATTGGTCGCTAAAATCCTCTCCCTTTTCTGCTTGTTCATAGCATGAATAAAGAATATCCGTTACTTTGGTATCATCACCAAATCGCTTTCCAGGAGCCGATGGAATAATGTAACGACGAGAAGGATCTGCTTTTATAATATCCGCCACCTTTTGAAATTGTTCTGCACTTGCTAAGGAACTACCCCCAAATTTTGCTACTTTTAACATGATTTCTCATTTCCTCCTTTGGACAGACCGCCCACGGCTTAACTGGTAACAAGTTTACACCTTTTTATTGGCTAAAGTCAAGGTTTCTAAGAGAGTTTTGCGAATTTTCTTTCTGGTTATTTCGACTAACTGCAACTTTGTAACATCTACAAAGGTGGTTTGAACATTGTCTTTTGAAAGGTGTTGCTTTAATTCTTTAACTAACTGCTCTAAATCTTCTTCATTCTCCATATTAATAAAATCTACAATGATTATACCTGATATATTTCTCAACCGCAGTTGCTTGGCGATCTCCATGGCCGCCTCCAAATTAATCTTCAAAGCCGCCTCTTGATCGGTTTCTTTTTTTTCGTATTTTCCTGAATTCACATCGATTACTGTCAGTGCCTCTGTTGGTTGTATCACCAGATAAGCACCGTTTTTCAGCCATACCTTCTCGTTTAGAGCTCGCTGTAGAACTTTTCTTGTGTTAAATAGACTTGATAAATCCACACTTTTTTCATCTTCCATTTGAATCATGGGAGCGTGGGTAAAATTATAAGCTTCATAGAACTCAGTGATTTCATCAACTATCCTTTGGTCATTTACCAGTATCTTCGATAGACCTTTTCCATAAACATTTCTAATATTTGTAATGTAGTGAGGGGGAGCCTTTTTTAAAATGGAAAAACAAGTTCTCATAAGTGCAGAGTTTTTTAGATGCTTATAAGTTTTAATCTGCCCCTTAATCTCATCTTTAATTAAATCTATAGGAGCATCCTTTCCGTTGGTTCGTAAGATTATACCGTACTCATTATTCTCATATTCTTGCAAAAATTCCTTTAATTCTTCTCTTTGGTTTTTAGGAATTTTAGCAGATACTCCCATTCTAGTATTTCCAGTGGTAAGCACTGTATAATAGCCAGTAAAACTTAACTCGCTGGTTACTGTGGGAGCTTTTCCTTTTATCCCCTCTTTACTTAGCTGAACAACCAGTTCATCAGACACAGCCAAAGGTTTCTTCCCCGCTTTGGAAGTAAAGATAGCAGTGCTAGCTTGATTCAAATCATAGTAACATTCTAATCCTGGCTCAATCTCCACAAAAGCAGCACCTATATTCTTCACTATTTTTTTCACCTTCCCAATGTATACATTTCCAACCTGATGAAGGGTTTCCTTGCTGTCAGAAGTACTTTCGTAATGAATCTCTACTATCTCATCTTTTTCAATGATGTATGTCCAAACTTCCTGATGCTCTTTTAATATGAGTATTTTTTTTTCTATATCCATTCTTTTTTCCTTATTACTTATCTGTTTTGACCGTATATTCCTTCTCTTCAGCTACAGGGACATAAGGCTATGAAAACAATATCTTTATATCACCAAGCACTTGTCTTTATAGTATCTCTTCACCTAAAGACTCCAAGGAAACTAGAGATATATCCTCTTCACCCCCAACATTGGCAAACATCTCCAATCGATGATATTGATAGGAACATTCCCGATACTCCACCCCAACAGCCATACACAATGCTTCCATCACCAAATTAGGCTTGAGATTCTCCTTACTTCCTGCTGCTAAGGTCAACTCTAATTCTATGTTTCTTTTATTTCTAACATCTTCCCTTTTTTCTAACACTTCTTCCTCATCTATATTTTTCTGCTTATCTATATCTTCTTGCTTTTCTCCACCCTCTTGTTTATCTACATCTTCCTGCTTATTTATATCTTCTCCACATCTTATATACTTCTTCTTAACTTTAAGTTCATAAATAAAAGGTTTAATATCCACTATCTTTTTACTTCGTTTTGTTTCTTTAAGGATATTAATTTGTGATTGTTCCAAAAAAGAATCGATTACATCCCCTATGCTTTCTTCTCGAAAAACACCACAAACAGTTTCTTTAAAAGTAACCAAGTAACTTGCTCCAGCCAAAATCGTCATTCCTGAACTTTTCTTCTCTGAGGGAATACGACGAAAACTAAGAACCTCTATTCCCTCTACACTTGTAGCGTTCATTCTAGCAACTGCCTCTTTGCTAGGTATTTCCTCTGTTATCTCAATATCAAAATACTCCCCTTTACTGGTTACTCCCAAGCCTAGAGGGCTAGCAAAAGACATAATCATATGAGGACTAAAGCCACTAGAAAACGCAATGGGGATTCCTGCTCTGCGAATCACCTTTTGAAAGTAACGCATCACATCTAAGTGACCAATATAACTCATGGAGTCTCTTTTGGTAAACTTAACTCTAATTTTCAAAGCACACCCCTCCCCCATATTCATTAGCACCACAACCTGAACAACCCCCTCGACAGTTAGGAGTCACTTCACCTTTCACAGCTCTCTTCCATTCTTCTAATAAATATTCTTTCGTTACTCCAATATCAATAAAATCCCAAGGCAATATTTCTTCAAAACTTCGCTCTCTTGTGGTATAAAAATCAATGCTTGTATCTGTCTGCTCAAATGCTTGTAACCATAGTTCATTGTTAAACCAGTCCGACCAGGAGTCGTACAAGCAGCCTAACTCATAGGCTTTTTCGATCACCTTACTCATCCTTCTGTCCCCTCTGGCCAAAGCACCCTCAATAATGGTCACGTCTGCTTCATGCCAGTTGAATTTTATACTTTTACGGTTCAACTGATTAGACAGTTCATCTCTTAGAACTTTTGCACGACGAATATATTCCTTTGGGGATTCCATTGCACACCACTGAAAAGGAGTAAAAGGTTTCGGTATAAAAAATGAGCAACTCATATTAATCTGACACTTCCCTGTTCGTTCCTCTTTGGGAATCTCATAATAGACCTTGGTAATCTCCTCACAAAGACAAGGGATTTCTTTGATATCTTCATCTGTTTCTGTGGGTAGCCCCAGCATGAAATATAACTTTACCTTAGTCCAACCACTTTCAAAAGCCATGGTTGCCCCTGACAGAATCATCTCTTTGGTCAACCCTTTATTGATTACATCACGTAATCTTTGGCTACCAGACTCTGGAGCAAAAGTCAAACTACTTTTCTTAACATCTTGAACCTTGCTCATTACATTTAAAGAAAAACTATCAATCCTAAGAGATGGCAGGGAAATATTTACTCCTTTCCCTTTAAACTCATCCACTAAGTAATTGACCAACTCCTCTAAATCTAAATAGTCACTAGAGCTTAAAGAGCTTAAAGAGATTTCTTGATAACCTGTATTTTTTAGCATTTCTGAGGCTATTTTCTTCAAACGATTCACATCTTGTCCTCTGGTAGGACGATAAACCATACCTCCTTGACAAAAACGACAGCCACGTATGCACCCTCTTTGAATCTCCAACACTACCCTATCCTGAGTAACCTGAAGAAAAGGAACCACAGGTTTTGTAGGATAAGGGGCTTTCTCCATCTCCTTAACCACCTGCTTTTTTATCACGGAAGGAGCAGAATCTGTATTGCTTTTAAAAGCTGAAATCCTTCCATCTTCATAGTAAGAAACATCATAAAAGGAGGGCAGATAAATCCCTTCTACTTGGGCTGCTTTTTCTAAAAACTCCTGCTTATTAAGCCCCTCTTTCTTGCCCTTCTTATAAATCTCAAGAAGTTTAGGCAAGCTCTCCTCTGCCTCACCAATATAAAACAAATCAAAAAAATCAGCCATTGGCTCTGGATTAAATGTACTTGGACCTCCTCCTATGACAATAGGGTATTCTTCTCCTCTGTCTACACTCCTCAAAGGAATTCTACTGAGTTCCAAAACCTGCAAAATATTGGTGTAACACATCTCATATTGAATCGTGAATCCTAACCAATCAAAGTTTTTGATTGGATCTTGAGATTCCAAAGCAAAAAGAGAAAGGTTCTTCTCTCTCATCACCCGATCCAAATCAACCCATGGGGAATAGACTCTTTCACACCACACATCGGGTAGTTGATTTAATAGATCATAAATGACCTGAATACCAAGGTGAGACATTCCAATTTCATATACGTCAGGAAAGCAGATGCAAAACCTCACATCTACTTCCTTTAAGTCCTTTATGATCACATTTACTTCATTTCCAATATATCGCGCTGGCTTCTCCACCGCCATTAATACCTCTTTGGGTAAGGCTAACTCTCTCATTAACAATCTCCATTTTTTATATTTTACTGTCGTTTAGCCAACTCTTCTAATATGTCTTCCCAAGTAATGTCTCGCTCAACCATCATCACCATAGCATGGTATAGGTAATCAGCCATCTCATATTTTATCTCATTAGGGCTGGAATTCTTTGCGGCAATAATCACCTCTGTGGCTTCTTCCCCTAGCTTTTTCAGTATCTTATCCATCCCTTTTTCAAAGAGATAATTGGTGTAGGATCCTTCTTTGGGGTTCTTTTTTCGATCCACAATGGTATCATAAACATCTTGCAATACTTCATACAGATTCTTCTCATCATAATCACTACTGGCAATGCCCTGAAAATAACAAGAATCATTCTCCGTGTGGCAGGCAGGCCCTATCTGCTCAACCTTTGCCAACAAAGAATCTTTGTCACAGTCCACAATAAGCTTTTTCACATATTGAAAATGCCCCGATGTTTCACCTTTAATCCAACGCTTTTTGCGGCTGCGACTGTAATAGGTCATACGTCCTGTTTTAAGGGTATGCTCATAAGCGTCTTGGTTCATGTAAGCCATCATCAACACTTGATTGTTCTTATAATCTTGAACCACTACCGGTAGTAATCCATTGCTATCCACAACAAACTCAGAAAATTCCATAGAGCTTTCAAATGAACTCATTTGAATTCCTCGCTCTACGCAAAGATTTTTTAAAGCTACATAGCCCATTTCCTTTTGATTGATAAATTTACCAGAGATTCCTTTTATAGCAGGACTTGCTAAAATCCTATATATTTCCTCCTGCTCCATGGTGTCTGTCACAACGATTGAAGTAATTTCTGTCACATAACCAATAGACTCTAAATCCAAACGATGCATAAAAATAATCTCTGAGCTATAATTCTCAATTCTACTTTGTTGTTTAAATAGTTCATCAAAATCCCGAAGAGATACTGCCAATCGATCTTTTCCAAATCGCTCTGCCGCTTCTTCAATCAATTCAATGGAATGTGATTTGGAAAAGTTCAAAATCACTCTTTTTGCTCCAGCATATAATATTTTCTTAATATCCTCTAATTTACGAACATTCCCACCAACCACAGTAGGTATGCCGATGACACGATTCATTTTACGAATCAAATCGTGAGCACTTTCTTGCTCTGACTCATTCTCTGATAAATCAAAGATAATCAATTCATCTGCACCCATATTATCATAGTGCTTTGCCAAATCAACAACATCATCTGAAAAAACTTCTCTATCATCAAACCACTTTACCGCTTTTCCTTTGTGAATGAGGATAGAGGGTTTTAAAGTTTTATAACTCATGGTTATTCTCCATTTCTCAGTTATTATCTATATTCGTTCTTATCCAGCAACTCACCCTCTTACAAACTGCCCTTGGTAGACCATACTTCCTCTATCCTAGGATTGATGGCAACTGCCTGTGACAATGCTCTAGCAAATCCTTTAAACAACGCCTCTGCAATATGGTGATTGTTAGAACCATGAAGCACTTTTAGGTGAAGGGTCATTTCTCCTTGACTGGATAGAGCATAGAAAAACTCTTTGATCATCTCTGTTTTCATCTCTCCAACCCATTCTGCTGTGAAAACACAATCAAAAACCAAGTAAGAGCGACCAGAAAGATCAATGGCTGACAATACTAAAGCTTCATCCATCGGCAAGATAAAATTGCCATATCGATGAATACCCTTTTTATCTCCTAACGCTCTAGTTATAGCTTGACCCAATGCAATTCCAGTATCTTCTATGGTATGGTGGCAATCCACCTCTAAATCTCCCTTAACTTCAACATGAAGGTCAAATAGTCCATGCTTTGCAAAAGCAGTTAACATATGGTCAAAGAATCCCACTCCTGTAGATATTATACTTTCCCCTTTTCCATCTAAATTGATTCTCACTGCTATGTTTGTTTCTGAAGTTTTGCGATTCACTTCACCGATTCTTAGATTAGCCTTTATGTTATCATTCATTTTATCTTTCTCCTTCTCCAAAAGATTCCTCTATATGAAAAGTCACTCAAACCTCACCTTAATAGCATGAGCATGGGCCATTAACTGCTCTGCATGGGCAAACTTTTCTACATCTTCACGAACCTCTTTTAAAGCTTCTTTAGAATAAGCAATAATACTGGTTTTTTTAATAAAATCATCTACTGATAGTGGAGAGAAAAACTTTGCTGTTCCGTTAGTAGGCAACACATGGTTAGGTCCAGCAAAATAATCTCCTAAAGGCTCACTACTGTAATCTCCTAGGAATATGGCTCCTGCATTTTGTATTTTAGTCATCACTTCAAAGGGGTTCTTTGTCATGATCTCTAGATGCTCTGAAGCAATCTCATTGGCAGCCTCTATGGCTTGCTCCATATCTTTTGCAATGAAAATATATCCGTAATTTTCTAAGGACTTTTTAATGATTTCCCTTCTTGACAAAGTTGTACACTTTGACTCATGGCAAGTGCATTCTCCTGATGCCTGTATATCCATAGAACAGTTGCAGGGTTCTAAGAGAACTCCTTGATTCAAAAAACGCTCTAGCTCTTTGTTTACATTATCTGCCAACTTCTCACAAGTGGTAATCAAAATAGAGCTTGCCAATTCATCGTGCTCAGCTTGTGAAAGCAAATCCGCTGCTACATAAGTAGGATTGGCCTCTCCATCAGCAAGAATTAATATTTCACTAGGACCTGCAATAGAATCAATGCTTACAAGACCATAAACTGCCTTTTTCGCCAGAGCTACATAAATATTACCTGGTCCTACAATCTTATCTACTTTAGGTATGGTTTCTGTTCCATAAGCCATCGCTCCAATCCCTTGAGCACCACCAACTTTATAGATTTTGTCTACCCCTGCTTCTTTTGCCGCAACCAAAGTAGCCGAATCAATCTTCCCCTCTTTGTTTGGAGGAGTAACCATGATGATCTCTTTCACCCCAGCAATCTTAGCTGGCACAACATTCATTAACACGGAAGAAGGATACGTAGCCCTGCCACCTGGTACGTACACACCTACTCGGTTGATAGATGTTACTCTTTGTCCCACAATCCCACCATTCTTATTGGTGTCAAACCAGCTATTTTGCTTTTGCTTTTGATGGAATTCTCTTATATTTATCAAAGCTCTTCTCATTACCATCAAAAGTTCTTTACTCACATCCTCGTAAGCTTCAAATTTCTCTTTTTCCGATACTAGCAGTTTGTCAGAGTTTAGCTTCACTCCATCAAACTTTTCCGTGTAAGTCAAGATAGCCTCATCGCCATTTTCTTTCACATGACTCAAAATTTCAAATACCGTCTTCTCATATTCCTGATACTGACTGGGATTACGTTTGAGAAGATGCTCTTGTAGGTTCTTCATAGATACTTCATTTAATCGTTGAATTCTCATTTTATAACCTCACGTAATTGACTCACCAATTTTTGAATCTTTTTCGTCTCCAGTCGCATAGTGGCCGTATTCACAATCATCCGTGCAGACAATGGCATAATCTCTTCAAGTACGATGAGTCCATTCTCCTTTAAAGTGGAGCCAGTCTCCACGATATCTACAATCACTTCAGCCAAACCAACAAGAGGAGCAAGCTCAATCGAACCGCTCATCTTGATAATCTCCACTGTTTGATGCTTTTGGTTGTAAAAATAATCTTTAGCGATGTTAGGATATTTTGTAGCTACACGAATCTGGTCTTTTCTTTTAAGAAGATTCTTGGCCTCTTCATTGCCACAAACACAAACTTTACATTCTCCAAACTTTAAGTCTAAGACTTCATTTACCTTTCTGCCCTCTTCTAGAATAGTATCTTTACCTACAACTCCTATATCTGCAGCACCGTATTCCACATAAGTTGGCACATCAGACCCTTTTGCTAAAAAGAACTTAAGCTTTAATTCTTCATTGATAAAAATAAGCTTTCTTGATTTAGGGTCTTCCATCTCCTCACAAGTAATCCCTATTTTTTTTAGTAATTCCATTGTTTGGCTTGCCAAGCGTCCCTTTGTTAAGGCAAAAGTTAAAAAATCCATTGTCCTCTCCCTATATAACAGTATCTTGTTTTCCTCTGGGAAGCGGCTTAATATCTGGCTTCCTGTTGATTTCCTACATAATAATATCTTGTTCTTCCCCAGTGATTAAATTAATCATCTTGGCTTGTTCAGGCTCTAGGTAGATAAAGATACTGCTCACTCCTTTTCTTAATCCATAATCTACTAACTCTTCAATATCTCTTGAGCCCTCTCGAATTAACTCTATGGACTTTCCTTTTGCCCGGAAATTGGTGGCCATAGCCAATGTCTTGCTGGTGGTGGCTTCTGTATATACAATAATATTTGTTTCTCTTGTTCTTACATCAATATTTTGACGCAATAAGGCACTCAACAAAGAGTCAATAATAATTGCAAATCCTACCGATGGATTGTCTTTACCAAACATACTCAACATGTGATCATAACGTCCACCACGTACAATGGCTTCACCTGTCCCCTGGGTATATATCCTGAACACAGTCCCACTATAATATCCATACTTACCACTAATACTCAAGTCAAACTTGACATGCTTATCCACTCCATAAGCGGTTAATAAAGAGTAGATTTTGAAAAGACGTACAATTGCCCTTTTACCTTCTTCAGTTGGAGCGATTTCCGCTGCTTCATTTAAAATATCCACTTCTCCATTAAACTCTGGTAAAGCCTTAAATAGGTTAATTACTCCTTCAGCGACTCCATTTTCCGTCAATATCTCTTCAATTGCAAAATAATTACGATTGGCTAACAGATGTCGAACCTCTTGGATTGTTTCGTGATTTAGATTGGTTTGTTCTATTAAACTAGAGGTAAAATCCACATGACCAATATAAACCTTAAAATCTTTCATTCCTAAGCTGATAAGTCCTTTTACAGCGATTGCAATCATCTCTGCATCTGCTTCCACAGAGGCATCACCAATAAGTTCCGCACCCAATTGAGTGCTTTCCTTTAGGCGACCTTGATAACTAGTATGGTTGGTAAATGTATTTCCCACATAACAAAGACGAGCAGGTAAATCTTCTGGTTCAAACAAAGTTGCCACACAACGAGCCACCGCAGGAGTTATATCAGGGCGTAAGGCAAGAATATTCCCTTCATTGTCAAAAAATTTATATAATTCTTTAATCGGATCTCCCCCTATTTCTTTTTTAAAAACATCTAAATATTCAAAAGTAGGGGTTTGAATATCTTGATAACCAAAAAGATATAAAATGCTTAAAAGCTTTTCTTGAACTGCTAACTTCTTCATACATTCTACATTATAGATGTCTCTAACTCCTTCTGGAGTATGTAATTTGTTTTCCATATCTTTTCCGCCCTTCTTAAAGTATCCCATCTTTCATTTCATTCACATTTAAATTAAATTCCGTTCACCCGCTAAATACAGGTTTTCTCTATCTCAGTATATTATACTTCACAATCTTATATGGCACAAGGCTTGGTTCATTAATAATCCCCATTTTCATCTGTTTTCTACTTTTTTTTCATTTATTTTTTTTTCTGAATTATCCAATTTATTTTTATATTCTCATATTTACACCCCACTTTGACCCCTATTTCTTATCATCTTCCCTCCATATCCAGTTGAATAAAATCCAGTATGGGGATAAAATAATTATTCTTTAAAGGCATCTTAAAATTCGGATTCAGCTCATCATATTTGAAGCTTTTACGTCCACCCTCCACTGCTCTTTGCCAAAATTTCTTTAACTCTCCAAAGGCCATATAGTAAAATACATTCTTATGGCTAAAATAGAGAATCATAAAAGCAATTCCATCTTGCTTCTCAAACTTCTCCATAAACTCTACTTGATGCTCATGGATATTTTGCAAAGGAAAGGTATCCACACTACATTCCTTTGCATCAAAACAAACAGGAATGCCCTGTACATTCCCAATATAATCTACTGTGCTTATCTTCTCAAAATAAGCCAAAGTAATGTGCCTGCTCTCCCTATCAATCTGTACAGGGGTAATTGGGGTAGGTATCTTTTGAATCAAAGCCAAGCCTTGCTGATCATACTGGCTGATAGTTTGGTTGATTAACTCTTCTAATGTGGATCCTCGTAAACCTCTAGTGTTCCATGTTGCCATTTGATGTTCCTCTCTGTTATCCTACTGCTCTTGCAATGACTATTATTATCACAAATATAACAACTCTTCTTTCCTGTTCTTCGCCTCCCTTAATCTACAACATTACAATTTAATAGGATTGTTATTCAAAATAGCCCTGTCAACCCTTCACCCTCAACAATTTCAATGAATCGTTTTGGTGGCTTAGCTTCAAACTCTCTTCCTGATAGGGAAGCCAATGCACCTGTAATCTCAGGGAAAATCAAAGAGTATGAATGTAACAGCTGATTTTCTAGTCCATACTTTCTCTTAAACTTGTCATTAATTGCCTTATCTCCATATTTGTAATCC
>JGI20163J15578_10000789_pt1 | contig 13153 bp, 13 predicted proteins | sample TergutCu122P1_FD_15578 | JGI IMG/M metagenome (IMG submission 15578)
AAGCGACGGGCTTTAACGGCGCTTCCAACGCGGCTTTTGCCAGAGGCAAAAGTACTGATCGGCGTTTCGCCGCGCTTGAAGCTCAACATATTAATCTGGGATTAGTATTACGAGGTGCGGGCCTATGGAGAAATTCGGAAAACTCGGAGCCGATTTTGACGAGAATGTTAAATGGTTTGAAAATATATTTACAGATTGTATGGATGTTATAAAGCGACAATTTCCTGTGGGGGAAGAGCCTCTTTCCAGAGTATATACAATTTATGTGGACAGTATGGCCAATCAGGAGTTTTTGAGTGTTCATGTTGTGCAAAATCTTATGCTGAGAATACGAGAGCGGGATTTATCCCTTACAATTCCCACAAGGAATAACCATGAAGTACTAAAGGATGTGGGAATAACCACACCTGATATATCCGAGTCCGACAGCTTAGATGAATTAATTACATTTGTACTGTCGGGTGATGCGGTTGTTTTAATAGAGGGCCGTCCTAAAGGTATAATTGTAGCTGCCAGAGGCTTTCCCAACAGAGGGATTAATCAGGCGGATACGGAAGTGGTGGTACAGGGCTCTAAAGAGGCGTTTTCCGAGGTAATCCGTTTTAACACATGCCTTATACGAAGAAGGATAAGAGATACTGCCCTTAAGGTTAAGCAGTCAAGGGCCGGCAGGCGCTCTCAGACGGATATAGCTCTTATGTATATCGAAGGCATTGTACGGGAGCAAATATTGGCCGATGTGGAGCGCCGCCTTAAAAGTATAGATATTGACGCTATACTTGACTCGGGATATATTGAGCAGCTTATTGAAGATGATTGGAAGTCACCTTTTCCCCAATGCCAGATGACAGAGCGCCCTGATACCGCCGCCGCCGCTATTTTGGAAGGCCGTATTGCAATAATAGTTGATAACTCTCCTTTTGTGCTTCTTGTTCCGACTACTATAAACGCATTTTTCCAATCTGTTGAGGATTACAGCCAACGGTTTGAGATTATGAGCTTTACAAGGGCCCTAAGGTTTATAGGCGGGTTTTTGGCAGTGTCTCTTCCGGCTTTGTATATTGTTGTGGTAACTCATCACCCGTCTATGCTGCCTATGTTTTTGGTGCTTAACTTTGCGGGAGCAAGCCAAGGTGTGCCGCTGCCTGCTGTGGGAGAGCTTATTGTTATGGATTTGGCCTTTGAAATGCTGAAAGAAGCGGGAATACGCCTTCCTGGAGCTATGGGCGGCGCTATCGGCTTGGTAGCTGATTATGGGTCAGGCTGCAGTTGAGGCAGGCCTTGTAAGTCCTATTGCAGTTATTATAGTAGCCGCCACAAGTATCGCGGGCTTTTCTATCCCTCATACTTCTTTGGTAAATGGCTTCAGGCTTGTTAAATACTTGCTTATAGTTCTTTCTGCGGCTTTTGGGCTTTTTGGTTTTTGGCTTGGGGCTATTTTGATAATTATTCACCTGGCATCCCTTAAAAGCTTTGGTATTCCTTATTTATTCCCCTTTGCATCGGGAGAGGTTACAGGGAATAAGGATTATATGGACAGCTTGTTCCGCCCGCCATTGTTTATGATGAAAAAAAGGCCTATATTTGCCAATCCCAAAAATCAAACCCGTGTAAATATGCCGAAAATCGACAATAGGCATAGTAAGGAGTAAATATGTTTTCTCTTAATGATAAAATTTCACTGCGGCAGTTTCAAGTGCTTTTAATACTGTATATTTTTGGCACAGGGGTTATTATACTTCCGAGAAAAGCGGCTCTGTTTGCCGGGCGTGACGGTTGGATAGCTTTTATATTAACCATAGTTTTGGCTGTATTTGCCGTGTTTATTATAGCCTCTCTCGTAAGAAGGTTTCCGGAAAAGTCCTTTTACGAATACGCAGGGAAGATAATTACAAAACCCATAGCTTTTGTTTTTACTTTGGGGCTTATAATTAAAACTGTAGTTGGTTTGGCTTGCGAGCTCAGGCTTTTTACTGAAATTGTAAAGCATATACTTTTGCATAATACACCTTATTCGGTAGTGGCTGTAAGCCTTTTATCAGTAAGCGCTTACGCCGCCGCAAAGGGCATAGAGACTAAAGCGCGGGCAGGGCAAATTATTATATGGATTATATTTATACCTTTGATATTTGTATTTATAGCTGTTGGGACAGATGTGGATTATACTGAGCTTTTGCCAATATTGCAAACTGAGCCTGTGCGCATTGCCTGGGGAGCTTATTATATGCTTTTTGCCTTTTCGGGTATTGAGTTTATACTTTTAATGTCCCCTTATTTAAACAGGCATAAGTATATATCCCAAAGGGCGGTTTCTGCTGTTTTGCTTATCGGATTGTTTATGCTGGCAGGAATTATAATTGCAATTTCTCGCTTTGGTGCGGCTAATCTTGCAAACCAAGCTTGGCCAATACTTGAGATGATGGATACAACACCCATGCCCGGTTCTTTTATAGAGCGGCAAGAGGCTGTAATGATGAGCTTTTGGATACTCTCGGCATTTGCCATGATAAGCGCGGGGCTTTTCTTCTCCGCAATTGCAGCCAAATCAATTTTTAAGGCAGGCGAACATAAGCATTATCTTATAATAGTGGCGGCTATAGCGTTTATCTTAAGCTTTTTAATAAATGATATGGATTTGGTTTATAAAATAATGGATATGAATTTTCTTTATTTAGGCACGGCATATATGCTGGTAATACCTGTAATTCTTTTGCTTACAGCAATAATAAGGAGGCTGAATTATGCGAGGTCTTAATAAAGTTCTTTTTATTTTGCTTGCGGCTTTGTTTTTAAGCGGCTGTTGGGACGGAGTGCAGCTTGATAACCGCAGCTTTGTTACAGCTATGAGTATAGATACAGAGGAAGGCGATTATCTGGTGGCCCTTGAAATGCCCAGGGTAAGCCGTGATGCAAATAATATGGAAAAAAGCGTTAAATCAAACACCCACAGAAGTTTAAATAACGCTATATACGGCGTAGATGCTCATACGGATAAAGAAATTTTTATGGGTCATATGAAAATAGCTTTATTGGGCGAGGAGCTTTTAGAAAATGCTGAAATGCTTAAGCATACATTGGATACATTGGCCAGAGACAGGAGTATAAGCCGCACTCTTCTTATACTGGCGGCAGAAGGAAGAGGGGCAGATTTAATAGAAGAAGAACTTGAGGATGAGATTCTTATGGGGGTTTATATTTCTAATTTTTTCGGGAAGAAGAACTTTGCAACCCTTTACCGCCAAACCCTTGATAATTTGACTAAATATTTTGCCGAAGGAAAAACCGCTATAATCCCTAAGGCAGAGGTAAATGAAAATAGCCCTGTATTTTCTGGAGCGGCTGTTATGAAAGATTATGCCCTTAAAGGCTGGCTTTCGGAGGATGAGCTTAGGGGGCTTATTTGGCTGTCTAATAAGGCAGGCCGTTATAATATTAATATCCATAGTGAAAATGAGTATTTTAGTATAAATATTGACAAGTACAAATGGGATATGAATTTTTTTGAAATAGGCGATAATATGATCTACGCCGTAATCAGTATAAAAATAGAGGGAGATATTGAAGAAGCGCCGATTATAGCGGGCAAAAATACAGACTCCATTATACAAAAAGCTAAAGACAGCATTGAAGCCGATATTAAAAAAGCCTATGAAGCTTTATATATTCGTATAGGTGCAGACGGCCTTAATATGGAAAGAACCCTTGAAAAGAAAAACCCTTATTTATACAAGAAGTATACAGAGGATGAATATAAGAGTATTATGGATATAACAGTACTGCTTGGTGTGGATGTAATTATTAACAGCAAAGGGGCGGCAGCAGGCTGAGAGTATTAATTATCGCATAGTTTATTTGCCGCAGTATATTTCATAGCAACCGATTACTTTGCCGTTTTGTACCTAAAGGTATTGATATTGCAATTTTCACTGTTTAGACAAAAAAAATTGCAAAAATTTTTAATAAAATTCTTGACTTTTGAATATGTTAAAGCTACAATATTTATTGATAATAGAGTTTAACCCACTCTACTATCTGCTTTTTTTAGTAAGATTTTTCATTTTTGTACCACTTTGGTATTCTTTTGTTGGGAAAATAGTCAGCTTAGCTGGCTATTTTTCTTGCTGTTAAATAACCGGTAATTACTATTCCAAATACAGATTGTGAGCGGTATTCAGCCGGGTAATATTTTATATGTGAATTTCAACCCTAAAGGCAAACTACCACATATCCATATTTGACACATCGTTAATATCTGTGGCTTCGTCATCGTCGTCATTGTCATCGCCGGCAATATTTCCGGCCTTGGCATTGATTTTAACAATATTTTCCACTTCTTGGTTGTACTGCTTTATAATATGGGCAACAACTTTATCCTGAGTTTTGTCTAATTCCTCTAAAAGGCTGAGCTCACCCCAAATACCTTCAAGCAGGCTGTCAAGGCCTTCAAGAAGCTTTTCCAAGCGCGCGAGCTCTACAGAATAGTTATTATATATCTTCCTTTTATCTTCAAGGTCTACGGTTTTTGCAAATTTTTCTATTGTTATCAGAGCGTTTGATATATTTTTCTCACGCAAAAAATTCTCTATCTGGCGCTCTGTTTGATACATTGCGCTTTTTATAGAATCATAGCGGCGGGTTATAGTTTTATAGTCATTAAAATCGCTTAAATTTTTCTTGAGTTTATCGGAATTTCTTACATTGTATTTTCTGTATACGAATCTTAAAAAGTTAAGATGGTAAGCGTATACTACATTTTTCTTATTTATAAGCTCAACGCATTTTTGCTGTTTAAGAAGATTAAGCCTAAGCTCAGTCCTTATCCTCTGTCTGAATACACTGAGAAATACTATTAAAATTATAACGGTTAAGCAAAGAAGAGCAGTCGGTACAAATAAATTTGCGTTGCCGTTAAAAATCCAAAAGCCCAGGAAAACAGCCATAAACCCAAAGACTGCCAAAAGCCCCACAGATAGTTTTCTGACAAACTCTCCCGCATTTTGCATTTGGATATATTCATATTCCAAATCGCTTTTTTCTCCTTGTAACAAGCCTATATCATGGCGCAGTATTTTTCTTTGGCGCTCCGAGTCTTCCATATTTTTCAGTATAAATTTAGCGTCCTCTTCTAAATCCCCCATTTCAACAAGGGATTTATCAAAGCCGGCTATTTGAAAGCGCAGGGCATTCCTATCCTTATTTAAGGATATAAAGCGCTCGATAAGATTTTTAAAATCCTCTATCTCTGCATCTGTAAGGCTTTCATAACACTCAAGCTCGGCCATTTTGCCGGAAATCATGCCTGCACGGTTTATAGCTCCGATGCGGCGCTTGGATAGTAAAATAGCCTCATCGCATAACTCGGCGGCTTTTTTGACGCTTTCGTAACTTTCATGCTTTTTATGAACAAGGCGCACATAAATGTCAAAGCGCGAGGCCTTATAGTCTTTTTTTGACTTAGGGGCAGGCACTACCTTATTTATAATATTAACCAAGCGGGTGAAAATATTGGCTTTCTTCGGTTTGTTATCTTCCAATGGAATCTTCCTTTTGTTATCAGACTTTTTGTACCTTCAGCACATTGTTAAATATAAAGGCAATTTTTATACAATCTATAGCAATTACCATAGTATAGTCTGCCGATTTGTAAAGCAGAGGCGCATCATTTTTTTTTACAATTACAGCGGTGGTTTTATTTCCTATATTTTTCCAATGACTTAAGAAAAATACTCCGTCATCTTCTGCTATCTCCCAGTTTAGGCCTAAGCGGCTTTCAATATGATAATCCTCAAGGCATCCGAATGAGCGGAGGAGTCTTTCCTTGGCATCTGTAAACTCGCTTATAAGATTTGTCATAAGGGCCCCCCTTCAAAATCTTTGTACAGAAGGCTGGGTTGTATCCCTTTATTATTTTGATATTTGCCGGATTTATATTCCTCAAAATCCCCTTCTAAAGTATGATAATAAATTTGGCATATACCCACGCCGGGATAAATTTTTATAGGCTGGATACAGTGAAATTCAAGTGTCCAATACCCTGAAAAACCAACATCCCCAAAGCCGGCAGTAACATGTATGTAAAGGCCCAATCTGCCTATGGAAGAGCGGCCCTCAAGCATGGGAACGCAGTTTTTGGTAACGGTATACTCTTTAGTCCTTCCAAGGTAAAGCTTGCCCGGCTCTAAAATTAAGCCTTCATCGGGTATCAGCAATGTTTTGGTTTTATTTTGTTTTCGCATATCGAGAAGCTCCTCGTCGTAAACAAGAAACTCATTATGCAAATGAAGGTTATAGCTGTTGGGGTTAATATTTTTTTCATCATAGGGAGTTATTATTATATCCTCACCGATTCTCTTTTTTATTTCAAGTCCTGACAAAATCAAAGAAGTTCCTCCTTAAAATTACGATTAAATATAACTAAATACATTATAGAATATATTTGACTCATTTTAAAGAGGTATTTTAATAAAACAAAAGCAAGCCCCGCGGTTTTGCGCCGGGAGCCTGCTCTCGTCCGATATTTTTCTTAATTATTTATCTTTATTTGCACTTGAAGCTGCATCTAAAACTGAGTCGATGCGATCTTCGTTACCGCCGGTATTTTTCTTCTTGGCTTTGGATTTTTGCTTTTTATCAGGCATTTTAATCCCTCCTTATTGACAGTATGCTTAAATTTTTTGAAATTATTCCGGTAACTTCCATTAAGAAGACTATTGCAATTGTTATATGGTTAGGTGTATACTGTGCATAAGAAAAAACGCTTATGCGTTTATTCCTAATGCGCAATTTTAAAGAAATGCGGTGATTTATATGATAAACTTTGAAGAAGAAATAAGTAAATACAAACCGATACTGGGTATTGATGATGTGGAAAGCTCCATACAGACTGATGAAATAAAGGACATGATGGATCTTTTACAGTATATAACTGACCAAGCTTCCGGCAGGAGGCGTAAGGGGAAGATTTAATTGAAATGTCCAAATTGCGGATACAACTTTTTGTCGGGAAATGTTTGCCCTGAATGTGGCGTAGATATACTTATTTTTGAAAAAACTTTGAAAATAAGCGATGTTTTATACAATAAAGGGCTTGCTTTGGCACAGATACGGGATTTATCCGGCAGCATTGACTCTCTTACAAAAAGCATACAGTTTAATAAAAATAATTATTACGCCAGAAACCTTTTAGGACTGGTCTATTTTGAAGTGGGCAAAATTGCCGATGCCCTGAAGCAATGGGTTATGAGCGCATCTCTTTTAAAAGAAGCTAACCCGGCGATTTATTATATTGAAATAGTGCAAATGACCCCGGGCCTTTTGGACAANGGCAATGATGCCGTAAATATGTATAACAGCGCTCTTTTTCATATTCAGCAAAAGAGTGACGATCTTGCCGTTATACAGCTTAAAAAAGCGCTGGAGCTTTGCCCGAGCTTTATTGATGCTATGAATTTGCTTACATTTTGCTATCTTATAAAAGAAGAGAGGCAAATGGCATCGGTTTTGGTTGAGAAGGTTTTGGAGCTTGATATTAATAACCCTGTGACCCTAAATTATTATAACGCTTTGTTTCCCGATAAAAAAAGGGTTAGCCTTAAAGAACTCAGAGAGCCGGATATACCTTCGGTTGGTTCTTTTGTGCCGGGCAGGCTTTGGGATGAGGTTAAAAAGAGAAAGCTTGCTTCTAAAAACTTTTTCTTTGTAGAAGCGCTGAGCTTTGTAGTTGGTGTTGTTTGTACTTTGGCTCTTTTATTTCTTACTTATATTCCGGGAACGATTGCAGACGCAAACAGAGAGATTAATGCGCTAAGCGCCTCTCTTAGCGCAGCGGAGGACGAGCTTGACAATGTAATGCGAGAGTCGGAAATAAATATTTCAGCCCTTGAAAGGGAGCTTAGAGACGCCAGGGCGGAGATAGCGGTGCTTGCAGCTATTATTGCGGCTGATGATCAAAGCCAGCAGGTTGAAATGGCTTGGGCCAGACATTCTGCCGGTAATTCTTTGGAGGCTGCGCGGATAGTTGAAGCCATAAACCCTTTGGGTATGGACGACAGCACTTTAAGACGCTTTGAAGATATAAGAGAGATTTCCTTTAGAGCAGTATCTGCGGATTTATTTAATGAGGGGCAGTTATATTTTACCGCCGGCAATTTTGCCGCGGCAAGGGCGGCTTTTGAAACGAGTATGCACTTTTTGCCGGATGATGCCGATTGGGAGGACAGTATAATCTTCTTCTCCGGCAGAATGGCGGAAATTGACGGGGATATTGACTTAGCTGTACAATATTACAGAACGCTTATAGAAGAGCATCCTCAATCTTGGAGGCGTCCGGAAGCAAATGAAAGGCTTGACGCCCTCACAAGGTAAAAATTAATTGAAATTTTGGTATATTATTTAAAAGCATATAATAGAATTAAGAGAAAATTCAGAATACTCTCTTGACAGAGTAAAAATTTTGTGAGAAAATATTTAATAGTGTCATTGATTTTAAATTAATGGATGAGCCTGTTTTAGTATTTGGTGTCGATGCGGTTGAAACCAAGTTAAAGCCGGCTTTTTTGATAGGTATTAGTGAATTAAATTTAATAAGAAATAAAGGGGAGAAGGTAAAAATATGCTGAAAATTGCGGTGCTGGTTTCCGGCGGCGGGACAAATTTGCAGGCTGTGATAGATGCCGTAGAAAGCAAAAATATAAACGGTGAGATAGTGAAGGTTATTTCTTCAAAGGCGGGGGTTTATGCTTTGGAGCGGGCTGAAAAAGCAGGAATAACCACCGAAGTTATAAATGCCCGAAGCGCTAAAACAATATACCAATCAGTGGAGGAATCAGGGGCGGAGCTTATAGTGCTTGCAGGGTTTTTGAAGGTTTTGGAGCCTGAGTTTGTAGAAGCTTACAGAAATAGGATTATAAATGTACATCCATCATTGATTCCGGCCTTTTGCGGTAAAGGGTTTTATGGCCTTAAGGTACATGAAGAGGTTATAAAAGCGGGGGTTAAGCTTACCGGGGCTACAGTACATTTTGTAGATGAAGGGTGTGACACAGGCCCCATAATAGCCCAAAAAGCAGTAGCGGTAAAATGCGGCGACACCCCGGAAAGCCTTCAAAAACGGGTGATGGAAGAGGCCGAATGGGTTTTGCTTCCTGAGGTAATAAGGCTTATAGCTAAAAAGTCGGTCAAAGTGGAAGGCAATAAGGTATTTGTAAAGGAGAGTTGCAAATGAAGGTTTTGGTAGTAGGCAGCGGCGGCAGAGAAAGTGCTATGATATGGAAAATCAGCAAATCCAAATTGGCTCCCAAAATATATGCGGCTCCCGGAAACGGGGGTATGGAAAAAATGGCAGAGCTTGTAAATATAGCGGCTACAGATATAGCGGCTCTTTTGGAATTTGCGCTTAATGAGAAAATTGATTTAACCATTGTGGGGCCGGAGGACGCTCTGGCTTTGGGTATTGTTGATATATTTGAAGAAAAAGGATTGAAAATATTCGGGCCGAGTAAGGCTGCGGCTATTATTGAATACAGCAAAGGATTTTCCAAGGACTTTATGAAGCGAAACAATATACCTACAGCTGCCTATGAAGTATTTGACGATAAAAATGAAGCTTATGCCTATATAGAGAAGCAGAAGCTGCCAATAGTTATAAAAGCCGACGGGCTGGCAGTAGGTAAAGGGGTTTATATATGTTACGACTTAACCGAGGTCAAAACTGCTGTCCGGGATATTATGGAAAATTCGAAATTTGGTGATTCGGGCAAAAAAATTGTCGTTGAAGAGTATTTGGAAGGAACCGAGGTGTCGGTTTTAAGCTTTACGGACGGTAAAAGGTTAGTTCCCATGATAAGCGCAAAAGACCACAAAAGGGCTTTTGACGGTGATAAAGGGCCGAATACCGGGGGTATGGGCACTGTGGCGCCAAATCCTGCTTATGATGCGGAAGCTGAAAAGCGCTGTATGGATGAAATATTTGCCCCTACTGTGGCAGCAATGGCAAAAGAAGGCCGGGAATTTAGAGGGTTTTTATTTTTTGGACTTATGCTTACAAAAACAGGCCCGAAGGTTATAGAATATAATGCGCGCTTGGGAGACCCTGAAACTCAGGTTGTGCTTCCTATGCTTGAAAATGATTTTTTGGAAATCTGTATGGATTGCCTTAACGGCTCTTTGGGTAAAACTGATATTAAATGGAAAGACGGCGCGGCTGTTTGCGTTGTCTTGGCAAGTGAAGGTTATCCCGCTGATTTTAAAAAAGGATTTGAAATAGAAGGGCTTTCATTATTGGAAGAAAAAGAAGATATACTTATTTTTCCGGCGGGAGTTAAAAGAGACGGTGAAAAGCTTATAACCGGCGGCGGCAGGGTTTTGGGGGTTACGGCAATGGCAAAAACAACAGCAGAAGCTGCAGATAAAGCTTATGCTTACTCCGAGGATATTATATTTGAGAATAAATATTGCCGCAAAGATATAGGCAGAAGATAATATTTTCGTGAATTGCTGGGCTTTTAATAATATAAAAAAGCACAAGCAACAGATGTACAAAAGAAAAATCGAAATCGAAAATAATTTCGTACAAAAATCGAGAAAATATGATAAAAAATTGCATATTGCCAAAAGATTCGAGGTGTGGTAAAATTAACTTTAGTAAAGAATATTTTGTCGAAAATCGTCAAAATAAGTTCGAAGGCAGTTGTTTTTTGTATTTAAAAAAGGATTTATGTATTTAAAAAAAGTGGTAAAATTATAGTAGTATAAATTTTGCGGAAATATGAATTAAGGCATATATGTTTTTGGATATTTGGAGGAGATTGTTATGATATTTGACAGTATGCTTTCACATAACAGGATAATCGGCACGGCTATGAATGCTGCGGCTGTAAGAAGCAATGTTATAAATAACAATATAGCAAATGCGGATGTTCCGAATTTTACAAAGAGTACAGTAGTGTTTGAGGAGCTGCTTGCAAGAGAGCTTGAAGGCGCAAGAAGAACGGGGAGTATTAATCTTTCCAATGTTACGCCGCGTATTGTGCATAATATGACGGAGTATAGCTTCAGGGTGGACGGTAATAACGTGGATGTAGAATCGGAAATGGTTGAACTTTACAAAAACGCCGCCCGCTATGATGTAATGGCTAACAGCCTTATGGGTAATTTCAGACGTATAAATGCTGTTTTACAAGGAATGAGATAGCAGTAATATATATGGCAGGAGGTAAATCACAATGGCATCTTTTTTTAACAGCTTGGATATAAGCGCTACAGGTATGAGGGCACAAAGGCTCAGGCTTGATGTTATTTCGTCCAATATAGCAAATGCATCGACAACAAGGACAGCAGAGGGCGGCCCGTACAGAGCGCGCACCGTTATATTTGAAGAAATTAATCCGGGGCCGAATTTCGGTAATATTTTGGCTAATGAAATATTCAGGCAAGGGCAGCCCACAGGCACAGGAAACGGCGTCAGAGTAAGAGAAATAGTGACTAACAGAGCGCCCGGGCCTATGGAATTTGATCCTAATCATCCAGATGCAAATGCAGAAGGGTATATTGAACGCTCCAATGTAAATATAGTATTTGAAATGGTTAATATGCTGTCGGCGAGCCGCTCTTACGAAGCTAATGTAACGGCTTTTAATACAACTAAGTCCATGATAGCAAAGACTCTGGAAATTTCAGGGGCATAACAAATATACTAACAAATATACTAATGAAAGTTCTCTTAAATGAGGAGGCTGCATAAATGAGTATAGAAGGCTTAAGTCAATTAGGTTTTGACAAGGTTCAGGGGCAATCTATTGTAGACAGTGTAAGACAGAGAAAAGTTGCCGAAGCTCCCGCTGCGGAAGAATTTGACGGGTTTTTAAGGGCAGCTATGGAGCTTTTAAATGAAACCAGCCGTTTAGAGCACGAAGCACACTCTATTCAGCTTGATTATATAACCGGCAGAACTGATGATATTTTGGCTGTTGTACTGGCTGAACAAAGAGCTCAAATGGCGGTTAATTTTACTGTGCAGATAACCAGCAGGATAGTTGAAGCTTACAGACAGATAATTTCTATGCAGATTTAGCTTTTAGCTAACTCTAAGCAGAATAAGGAGAGCTATGTCTATGCAAGATAGGATTCGTGAAATGGCGGATAATTTAAGAGACAGATGGCAAGGGCTTGAGCGCAATCAAAAGATGAGGCTTAGTCTTGGCGGTCTTTGCTTGGTTATAGCTATCGGCGCGACTCTTTATTTCACTTTAAGACCGGAATGGGTCAATTTATTTACAAACAGAGATGTTATTACATTATCGAGCGCCCGTACAGTTCTTACTGATGCAGGCATTAATCACAGAATTACCGACGGAGGCAGGTCTTTGGCGGTAATGTCTCGTGATGAATTTGCCGCGCGGGCTGTTATAAGCGAGCATCCGGAGGTCGGAGGCCTTGCTTTGTCTTTCGATTTTCAGGATTATATCGACAATGTGGGCTTTGGGGTTTCGGAAGCGGTCAGAAGAGATATGAGTGTTATGGCGGAGCAGAACCGTATCGCCAACTCTATCAGAGGAATGACAGGTATTACTGATGCTACGGTATGGCTTGATATACCGTCGGAGCGCAATATAATCTTCGGAACGGCGCCGGCTCCTACCGCAAGTGTTTTTATAACCCATACAAACCCCATAGATCATGCGGCTGCCAGAGCTATAGCCGAGTTTGTAGCCAGCGGAGTAGCGGGTCTTGATGTGCAAAATGTTACTGTTACCAATCAGCATATGCAAACATTGTTCTCCGGTGATATTGACCCTATTGCTACCAATATAGCCAGTGATTTTGAAATGGAGCTTAGGCGCAGGAATTTGATACAAACAGAAGTTCACAGATTAGTAAGCCCGCATTTTGATGATGTGAGGGTGCTTCCCAATATAGTGGTAAATACAGATCAAGTAACCAGCGAAACCCGCGTTCCTGTACTGACTGATCCGGACGGAAACACAGGGGCTCTCTACCACAGAATAACAAATAATGAGCAAGCCCACTCAACAGGCCCCGGAGGTGAGCCCGGACTTGGCTCAAACAATCAGGCCACCGCTCAATATCATATAGGCGGGGCCGCAGGAGAGACACAAGCCAACAGGCGGCACACGGAAGAACATTGGGAACACGG
>JGI20163J15578_10000790_pt1 | contig 13149 bp, 8 predicted proteins | sample TergutCu122P1_FD_15578 | JGI IMG/M metagenome (IMG submission 15578)
GCTTGTCCGGCGCGGCAGCGAGTTGCGGCAGGGCGGCGGGTGCAGGCGTGGGCGCGGCTGGAGCGGCCGGTTCGGCGGCTATTGCCGGTGCGGCAGCAAGATTCACAGGGGCTTGCGATGGCGTCCATGCCCATTGCTTTTGCCAGGCGGCAAGCACGCGGTTCGGGTATTGCGCCTGACCCCGGCTGCCGTTGTAGCGGCCCAGCGCAAGAAAGAGGTTGCCTTTTTCGAGATCGATGTAGTGGCGCAGGATGGTGCAGCCGTAACGCAGGTTGGTGCGCATGTGAAAAAGGTTGTCTTCCTGATTGCCGATGGCTTTGACCCAGAACGGCATGACCTGCATGTAGCCGCGCGCGCCGGCCTTCGAGAGTGCGTAGCGCTTGAACCGGCTTTCGACATGGATGAGACCGAGAACGAGTTGGGGGTCGAGTCCTGCGCGGGTGGCTTCGTAGTGGATCGTGGTCAGCAGTTCCTTGCGCAGCTTCGGGTCGGGAATGCGTTTTTCGAGGCGCTGCGACATCTCCAAGAGCCAGCGGTCGCGCTCGCCGGCATCCTCGATCGCGATGGTGGGCGGAGCATCGCTCACGGCTGCGTGCAGGGCGTCGCGTACGCTGGCGGCCAGACGTTCTTCCCGCTGGTTCCCCGCCTGCGCTGGCAGGCTGATCAGCGCGCCGAGCAGGAGCAGGAGCCAGGGGTTCAACGTCTTGCGGCTCACAATGGGCGGCGCAGGAGGCGGGTGATGTATCCGATAGCGTCAGAGGGGGCAAGCTTCTCCTGTTCGCTTCTCTGGCGTGACTGGACTTCGACGATGCCTTCTTTCAGGCCGCGCTCGCCGACAGTCAGGCGTAGCGGAACGCCGATGAGTTCCCAGTCGGCGAACATCACGCCGGGGCGCTCGTCGCGGTCGTCGAGAATGACGTCGATCCCTTCTGCGCGGAGCGCCTCGTAGAGCCGCGTGGCCTCATGGCGCACGGCTTCGGATTTGCCCCATCCGACGGCACAGACGACGGCCTCGAACGGCGCGATGGCAGCAGGCCAAAGGATGCCGCGCGCGTCGTTGTTCTGCTCGATGGCAGCGCCGAGGATGCGGGTGACGCCGATGCCGTAACAGCCCATCTCGAAAAAACGGGGTTTGCCGTCGACGTCGAGAAAGGTGGCGTTCATGGCGCGGGAGTACTTGTCGCCAAGGTAGAAGACGTGTCCGACTTCGATGCCCCGGTCGATGGCAAGCGCGCCCTTGCCGTCGGGCGAAGGGTCGCCGGCGACGGCATTGCGGATGTCGGCGACGATGTCGGGCTCGGGCAGGTCGCGTCCCCAGTTCGCGCCGGTGTAGTGATAGCCCTCGGCGTTTGCGCCACAGATGAAATCCGACATGTTGGCGACGGTGCGATCGGCGACGACGCGCACGGGTTTTTGGGGGGAAATGGGGCCGAGATAGCCGGGCTTGCAGCCGAAGTGTTCGATGATTTCGGCCTCGGAGGCGAAACGGAAGCCGGTCTTGAGTCCGTCGATCTTGCTTGCCTTGGTTTCGTTGAGTTCGTGGTCGCCCCGGACGAGCAACAGCCAGAGGGTCGTGGCGGCAATGCCTCCGGCCTCATCGGCCTCATCGCTGGCGAGCACGAGCGATTTGACGGTGGTGGTGAGCGGCGCGCCGAGGAAATCGGCTACCGCGCTACAGGCTTCCCTGTCCGGGGTGGCGGTCTTGACGAGCGGGCTGGAGGCGGCTTCGCGCGTCGGGATGAGCGGCAGCGCTTCGGCCAGTTCGATGTTGGCCGCGTAGTCCGAATCCGGGCAGTAGACGAGCGCATCCTCGCCGGTGTCGGCGATGACCTGGAATTCGTGCGAGCGGTCGCCGCCGATTGCGCCGGTGTCGGCGGCCACTGCGCGGTAGACGAGGCCGATGCGATCGAAGATGTTGCGATAGGCGGCGTACATCGCGTCGTAGGTTTTACCGGCGCTCTCGGCGTCGCGGTCGAACGAGTAGCCGTCCTTCATCGTGAATTCGCGCCCGCGCATCAGTCCGAAGCGGGGGCGGCGTTCATCGCGGAATTTGGTTTGAATCTGGTAGAAATTGCAGGGAAGTTGTCGGTAACTTTTGAGTTCCTGCCGGGCAATGTCGGTAACGGCTTCTTCCGACGTGGGCTGGAAGGCGAAATCGCGCCCGTGGCGGTCGGTCAGGCGCAGCATCTCCGGCCCCATCCTGTTCCATCGCCCGGTTTCCTGCCACAACTCGGCGGGTTGCACCAGCGGCATGGAAATTTCCAGCGCGCCCGCGCGGTCGAGTTCATCACGAATGATCGTTTCGATCTTGCGGATCGAGCGTAGCGCCAGCGGCATGTAATCGTAGATGCCGGCGGCAACCTTGCGGATCATTCCCGCGCGCAGCATGAGTTTCTGGCTCACGACTTCGGCGTCGGCAGGGGCTTCCTTGAGGGTGTTGAAATGGAATTGGCTGGCGCGCATGAATAGGGTTCGGGGTTGTCGATAATCGTTAATTCTAACGCGGTGGGCGGCTTCGTTTCAGCGCGCTGTAACGTGGCGGCTTCAAATATGCGGGCAGATATGGAAGAATCGGGATAACTTTACGAATCTGAAGGTTCGATCATGCTCGACCGTGAAGGGTATCGCCCAAACGTCGGCATTATTCTTGTCAATACGCGAAATGAGGTGTTCTGGGGAAAACGCATCCGCGAGCATTCATGGCAGTTCCCGCAGGGTGGCATCAAGCAGGGTGAGACACCTGAGCAGGCGATGTACCGGGAATTGTGGGAAGAAATCGGTTTGCGCTCCGAGCACGTCAAGATTCTTGGCCGTACCCGCGACTGGTTGCGTTACGACGTACCCAGGCACTGGGTCAGGCGGGAATGGCGCAATACCTATCGCGGGCAGAAACAGATCTGGTTTCTGTTGCGGCTGATGGGGCGCGACACGGATATTTGCCTGCGATCCAGTTCGCATCCTGAATTCGACGCCTGGCGTTGGAACGATTACTGGGTTCCGCTGGATGCGGTCATCGAGTTCAAGCGCGGGGTGTATCAGCTTGCCTTGATCGAGTTGTCGCGCCTGCTGTTCCGTTCCCGGCACATCGAACCGCCAGCGAGTTATCGCTCATTGGCCGAGCCGGTGGAAGAGCGGGGGTCGTGACGGGCGGTTTCCTGTGGCGCGGACATCGGCGGATATTGGGCTTATCAGAGGTGACACATAAAAACCTTGCGTTCAATGTGGGTTTAAGCCCATAATGCGCGCCGACTTGATCACGCGCAGCGCGTGTTCTCTCATGGTGTCTCCTCCACCCTCATCTTTGGTGTGGATTTAACGCAGTCCGGAAGGACTGCGTTTTTTTTGGTATTCCGGTCTCAGGGCGTGAGCAGGCATCATGTGATGTGAGCCGGGTATTTACATGATACATGACGTGAACTGGGTATTTTGTACGCTACAAAAATTCCATTTCACAGCAAAATCCCATCGCGCCAATAGCTTCATGCTATTGGCGCTCTGTTGGGAGCACATCATGTTCAGCAACCTCAAGGTCGGCAGCAAGCTCTTTTTCCTTACCCTGTTCGCTTGTTCGGTCTCTGTCATCGTCGCGCTGTTCGGGGTGTTCGGCATGGTAAGAATGTCGGGCAGCATGGAAGTCATGTACAACGAAAGAACCATGGCGCTGGCTCAACTCAGCAAGATCGATCGAGGCATTGGCGTGTTGAGCGCTGACATTTTCCGCGCCGCGCAGCACGACCCCGAATCGAAGATCAACAAGGTCCATATCGGCCACACGATAGATCTGCATCTGAACTCAATCGAACAGTGGCTCAAGGAAATCGACGAGACGTGGGCGCTCTTTGCTACGACCTATATGGATGACAATGAAAAGGAACTGGCTGCCCGGTTCAGTAGAACGTATGCCGATTACATCAATCACGTCGTTCGTCCAACCGTCGATTCATTTCATGCCAACGATTTTTCTTATGAGGTCAATGAACGGTTCATTGTGGGATACCGCAAGTTTGGGATGCCCGTGGAAAAGATCATCAGTGATCTGATCGAGATGAATAGTGCGCTTGCCAAGGAGAGCTTCGATCAGGCGGAGAATGCTTACAAATCATCGCGCACGAGCATGTTGATCGCTTTCACCGTCGGCTTGTTGCTCAGCGCGTTCTTTGCCTGGAAAATCATCGGTTCCATCGTCGGCCCGTTAACGAAGTTGCAGGTGGCAATGGGTGAAATCGAACGCAGCGGCGACTTCACCCGGCGCGTGGACGTTTCAGGTTCCGGCGAAGTTGGACAGACTGGGGTGTCGTTCAATCATTTGCTGGGTTCGTTGCAGAAGGCGCTGGGCGAAATCCTTGAGCATACGGCCCGGCTCGATGCCGCCACGGTTGAACTGGCCGCCACCGCGCAGCAGGCTGCCAAAAATTCCGAGACGACCAGCGAGACCTCCACGGCGATGGCCGCCTCGGTCGAGGAAATGTCCGTGAGCGTGACCCACATCAACGAGAATGCGCAGGGCACTTGTGAGATCACGCAGCGTACCGGCGAACTCTCGCAGCAGGGCGGCGAGGTCATCCGCCAGACCGTCAACGAGATGCGCGCCATGGCCGAGGCGGTGAGGAAGTCCTCCGAGAGCATTACCGAACTGGGGCAGCAGTCCGAGCAGATTTCCAGCATCGTGCAGGTCATCAAGGATGTCGCCGATCAGACCAACCTGCTGGCGCTCAACGCGGCAATCGAAGCAGCGCGCGCGGGCGAACAGGGCCGGGGTTTTGCCGTCGTTGCCGACGAGGTGAGAAAACTGGCCGAACGCACCACCAGCGCCACCGGCGAGATCGGCGCAAAAATCGCCGCCATCCAGAACAGTGCGCATTTGGCGGTGAGCGCGATGAGCAATGCCGCCGGGCGGGTCGAATCCGGCGTCGTGCTGGCCGATCAGGCCGGAGAGGCGATCACGAATATCCAGCAGGGCGCCCAACTGGTGCAGACGCACGTCAATGGCACCATCTCGGGCCTGGCTGAACAGGACGTCGCCAGCCGGACGATTGCGCAGCAGGTCGAGCGCGTTGCCATGGCGGCGGAGGAAAACAGCCACGCCGCGCGCAAGTCTTCCGATGCTGCAGAGCATATCGGGCATCTGGCGCAGGCCATGCGCGGCGTGGTGACGAAATTCAAGGTCTAGGCGGGTCTCGCCCCTGCGAACCGATCCGCCCGCCTGGACTCCGGCGTCATGGACAGTCCTGCGTCATCGGGTATTTTGTTTGGAGCCACCATGTTCAGTAACCTCAAAGTTGGTAGCAAACTCTTTCTGCTTACCGCATTTGCTTCTGTTGTCACTATCGTCGTCGCGCTGTTCGGGGTGTCCGGCATGTCGAGAATCTCGGGCAACATGGACATCATGTACAACGAAAGAGCCGTGGCGCTGGCTGAGCTCGGCAGGATCGGCAGCGGCCTCGGCGCGCTGAATGCCGAGATTTTTCGTGCCTTTCAGCACAATCCTGCCGCGGAGATCAATAAGATCCACGAAGGCCACCCGACTGAAGGGCATCTGAAGAAAGCCGAAGGGTGGATCAAGGAGATCGACGAGGCGTGGGCAATCTTCTCCGCTCTTCCCATGGAGGGAGAGAAAGGGGAACTGGCTGCCCGATTCGGCAAGGAGTATCCCAAATTCACCCAGGGGGTCATCCGGCCAACCATCGATTCGCTTCGCGCCGGCGACTTTTCCTTCGAGGTGAATAAAAGGTACATCGTGGGATACCGCGAATCCGGAATGCATCTGGAAAAGATCGTCAACGATCTGAACCAGATGAACAGCATACTTGCTGCGCAGAACTTCAATGAGGCAGGGGAGACATTCGCATCGGCGCGAATGAATATGCTGATCGCCTTTGTCGTTGGCTTGTCGTTCAGCGTACTCATTGCCTGGAAAGCCATTCGCGCCATCGTGACCCCATTGTCGGTCTTGCAGGTGGCGATGGGCGAAATCGATCAGAGCGGCGACTTCACCCGGCGCGTGAGCGTTTCGGGTTCCGGCGAAGTCAGGCAAACCGTCGAGTCGTTCAATCATTTGCTGGATTCGTTACAGAAGGCGCTGGGCGAAATTCTTGAGCATACGGCCCGGCTCGATGCCGCTACGAGCAGGCTTGCGGTCGCTGCGCTGGAGGCTGCCAAAAATTCCGAGGTGGCCAGCGAGACCTCCTCGTCGATGGCCGCTTCGGTCGAGGAGATGTCTGTCAGTGTGACTCACATCAACGAGAATGCGCAGGGGACTTACAAAATCACGCAACGTACCAGCGAACTCTCGCAACAGGGCGGCGAGGTTATCCGCCAGACCGTCAGCGAAATGCACGCCATGGCCGAAGCGGTGCGTAAATCCTCCGAGTGCATTGCCGAACTGGGACAGCAGTCCGAACATATTTCCAGCATTGTGCAGGTGATCAAGGATGTTGCCGATCAGACCAACCTGCTGGCGCTCAACGCGGCGATCGAGGCGGCGCGCGCGGGCGAACAGGGTCGGGGTTTTGCCGTTGTTGCCGACGAGGTGAGGAAACTGGCCGAACGCACCACCAGCGCTACGGGCGAGATCAGCGCGAAAATCGCCGCCATCCAGAACAGTGCGCACCTGGCGGTGAGCGCGATGGGCAACGCTGCCGGGCGGGTCGAGTCCGGCGTCGCGCTGGCCGATCGGGCCGGAGAGGCGATTACAGACATTCAGCAGGGCGCCCAATCAGTGCAGACGCACGTCGATGACATCACCTCGGTTCTGGCTGAACAGGGCATCGCCAGCCAGGCGGTCGCGCAGCAGGTCGAGCGCGTTGCTCAGGCTTCGGAGCAAAACAGCGCTGCCGCGCGCAGTTCCTCCGATGCCGCAGAGAATATCGGGCATCTGGCACGAACCATGCGCGACGTGGTGGGGAAGTTCAAGGTCTGAACACCCGCTTGCGGGGGAGGGGCGGGCGGATGGTATCCGCCACCTACGGTGGTGGTTCAGTTTTAAACTGAGACGTCGTCCCGTGCACTATCGGGATTGACGTCCGTTATCAAGGGTGTTACCATTCCCAGCTTTCCGTTTGGTGGCTGGCTTTGATAGAGTTTCGGCCCAACATGCACGCTTCGAGGTTTTTTACATGAAAACGTTTTCTGCCAAGCCGCACGAGGTTCAGCGCGACTGGTTTGTCGTCGATGGCGCGGACAAGGTGCTCGGGCGGCTGGCCGCCGAAGTGGCCCGCCGTCTGCGTGGCAAGCACAAGACCATCTACACGCCGCACGTCGATACGGGCGATTACATCGTCGTGGTCAACGTCGACAAGTTGCGCGTCACCGGCAACAAGGCGACCGACAAGAAGTATTACCGCCATTCCGGTTATCCGGGCGGTATCTACGAGACCAACTTCACCAAGCTGCAACAGCGTTTCCCGGCGCGCGTGCTGGAGAAGGCCGTCAAGGGCATGTTGCCCAAGGGGCCGCTTGGTTACGCGATGCTCAAAAAATTGAAATGCTATGCGGGCGCGGAGCATCCGCACACCGCCCAGCAGCCGAAAGTTCTTGAAATCTGAGGAGCCGTAGATGGCCGTCACTTACAACTATGGCACCGGCCGCCGCAAGACCGCCGTTGCCCGCGTGTTCATCAAGCCGGGTTCCGGCAGCATCGTCGTCAACGGCAAGCCGCTCGATGAGTTCTTTTCCCGCGAAACCGGCCGGATGATCGTCCGTCAGCCGCTGGTGCTCACCGGCAGCGAAGGCCGCTTCGACATCATGGTCAACGTGACCGGCGGCGGCGAGTCGGGTCAGGCTGGCGCGGTGCGCCACGGCATCACCCGCGCCCTGATCGACTACGACGCCGAGTTGAAAGCGAACCTGCGCGCCGCCGGGTTCGTGACCCGCGATGCCCGTGGGGTCGAGCGTAAAAAGGTCGGTCTGCACAAGGCGCGTCGCGCCAAGCAGTTCTCGAAGCGTTAAGCGCATCCCTGCCGACCGGCGGGGAATGTTCGCACCGGAAAAAGCCGGATTCCGTATCAGACGGAATCCGGCTTTTTTCTTATCTCCTTCCCCCGCGCGCGGGGGAAGGTTCCGTATCTTCTAGCCCTGGCGCTTCGTCTTCTGCTCCTTCCCCCGCGTGCGGGGGAAGGTTGGGATGGGGGCAATCGAGAGCGCCGGTTTTGTGATGACGGCTCTGAACTTTGTTGGGTTATTCCGACATGTCGTTGTGGCAGAAATCGGCCCGCCTTTATGGGACTGGTATTTTTTTGTAGATGCGCCTAAACTGGCCCGGTCGCAAAAAACGTATATATCCAGCCTTCACATGGGTCTGAACCCCGAAGCATCCGCCTCCGAAGTACAGACTGCCCTGAGCGGGCAGAAACCCGCTTTTTTACGCGCTGCGGTGTTCAGCGCCGTCATTGGCGTGTTGATGCTTGCATCCCCTCTCTACATGTTTCAGGTCTACGACAGGGTGGTCAATAGCCGCAGCCTGATGACGCTCGGCATGATCACGTTGTTGCTGGTGCTGGTCTATGTGGTGCTGGAGGTATTGCAATGGGCGCGGCAGGGCGTGCTGCGGCAGGCGGCTGAAGGGTTCGATCTGGCGCTCGGCAGCCGGGTCTTCGATGCGGTGTTCCGGGCGAACCTCTCCGGCGTGCGCAATCTGGGGGCGCGGGGACTGCACGATTTCACTACCGTGCGGGAGTTCATTTCCAGTCCTGTCATGGGCGGGATACTGGATATTCCGATGGCGCTTTTGCTGATCGGGGTGATTTTCTGGATCGATCCGATTCTGGGCTGTTTCGGACTGGTGAGCGCCGCCATACAGGGGGGGGTTACCTTTTTCAATAAAAAATCGGCCGATCCGCCGCTGGCCAAAGCCAACAGGCTGTCGAATCAGGCGCAATCCTTCATCGAGGCATCGCTGAAAAACGGCGAAGTGGTGCAGGCGATGGGGATGACGGGAGGGCTGCGGCAACGCTGGTTGAAACAGCAAAAGGAGCTTCTGCTTTATCAGGCGCAGGCATCCGACCGTGCCGGGGTATACAGCTCGCTTTCAAAGTACGTGCAACTGGTCTCTGGCTCGCTGATGCTCGGGCTGGGCGCTGCGCTTCTACTCTCCGGGCATTTCACAGGCAGCCCAGGGCTGATTCTGGTGGCTTCGCTCGTGGCCGGGCGGGCATTGGCGCCGCTGACACAAGTCATCATTGGTTGGCACAGCGTCATCAACGCGCGCGAGTCATTGACGCGCCTGAAGGAATTGCTCTCGAAAATACCCGCTTTTGAGCCGGGGTTGCCGCTGCCCGCACCCACGGGCAGGCTGGTGGCGGAGTACGTGACGGCCCGCGTTCCGGGGGTGTCGTCGGGCAAACCCGTTGTGCACAATGTTTTTTTCGATATACCGCCGGGCAAGATGCTGGCAATCATCGGCCCCTCGGCTTCGGGCAAGTCCAGCCTTGCGCATCTGCTGGTGGGAGCCTGGCCCTGTCTGGGCGGCACGGTGCGGCTCGACGGCGTCGATGTGCATACGTGGGACAAGCAGGAACTGGGGCCTTACATCGGGTTTCTGCCGCAGGACGTGGCCCTTTTTGAAGGAACGGTTGCGCAGAACATTGCCCGCTTCGGCAAGCCGGAATCCGACAAGCTCAAGGCGGCGGCCTCCATCACGGGGCTGCACGAGCATATCCTGGCGCTGCCGCAGGGGTACAACACCCGGATCGGCAGCGATGGCGTGAGGCTTTCCGGCGGCATGCGTCAGCGCGTCGGCCTGGCCAGAGCCATTTACGGCTCTCCGCGTCTGGTGGTGCTCGATGAGCCGAATGCGAATCTGGACGAAGCGGGAGAAGTGGCCCTGGCCAATACCTTGCAGATACTGCGCACGGCGGGCGCAACGGTCGTGGTCATCACGCATCGCAAGAATTTGCTGGCAATGGCGGATTTGGCGCTGCTGCTGGTCAATGGCGAACCCAAGGCGTTCGGCCCGCGCAATGAGGTGCTTGCCGCCTTGCAGGGGCCTGCTCCACAGCGGCCCGCCACGCCACGCGCGCCGGTGATTGGAATGCGTCCCGGTCTCAGGCCGCTACCCATGGCGTGACGGTGCTAATGCCATGAAAGCCTGGATCGAGCATCTCGCCACATTCGCCGGACGTAGCGAGTTGAGCCGTTTTTTAAGCACGTTCCGCCGTGAATTTACTTACACGCTGGGATTCACTGCGCTCGCCAACCTGATGATGCTCACGCCGACGCTGTACATGTTGCAGATTTTCGACAGGGTGATGATCAGCCGGAGCGGGTTCACGCTTTTTGCGGTCACGCTGGTGCTGCTTTTCTTTCTGGGCGTGATGAGTTTTTCCGAGTGGGTGCGTTCCAGGCTGCTGGTGCGGCTCGGGGTGCAGCTGGACATGCAGCTCAATCCGCGCGTGTTCGCCGCTGCTTTCGAGATGCGCGACGGGGAGGGCGCCCGCCTGTTCAAAAGCCTGACCAGGCTGCGCCAGTTTCTGACTGGGACGGGACTGTTTGCCATTCTGGATGCGCCCTGGACGCCGATCTACATCGTGGTGCTTTTCCTGCTGCATCCGTTCCTGGGCGTGCTTTCGATCGTTTTTTGCCTGATTCTTTGCGGATTGGGCTGGATTTCCAAACGGGTCATGGAAGAACCGCTGGCGACGGCCGACAGCGCCAGGGAAGAAGAGATGCGCCACCTGGAATCCAGGATGCGGCACGCGGCGGTGGTCGAATCGATGGGCATGCTCGGCAACATGCGCGGTTCCTGGATGCGGCGGCATCTCATGGCGCTGGCGCAGGGGTGCCGGGGGCAGGATGCGCAATCGCGGATGCAGACGATCACCAGTTTTACGCGCACGCTCCAGCAATCGTTAAGTCTTGCCGCAGGCGGATTGCTGGCGATCTTTGGCGAGATTTCGCTCGGCGCGATGATTGCGGCCAATGTTTTGATGACCCGCGCCACGCATCCGATGGATGCGCTGATGAAAGCCTGGCCGGATATCGTGGCGGCGAGAAAATCCTATCTGGAGCTTGAAACGGCGTTCGAGACGTTTCCCGAAAACGAAACGCTTCCGGTGGACAGGAAAGCGCCGGGCATGGGAGTCCAGATCGTCAACGTCACTGCGCGTGCCGCCGGGCGTTCAGAGCCCATTTTGCGCGGGTTGTCGCTGGAGATTCCCGCCGGAATGGCCCTTGGGGTGAGGGGGCCGTCGGGTTCGGGCAAATCCACGCTGGCGCGTGTGATACTCGGCATTTGGCCGGACGCCGAGGGCGCTGTGGTCTTCGATGACATGCCTGTTGGCATGCTGGATCGGGCGGAATTGGGAACGCATCTGGGCTATCTGCCGCAGGACGTGGAACTGTTCGAGGGAACGATTGCCGAGAATGTGGCCCGTTTCGGCACGGTCGAACCCGGCCTGGTGATCGACGCCTGCCGTCAGGCGGGGCTGCATGAAACGATCCTGCGTTTTCCGAATGGTTACGATACGCAGATCGGAGAGGGCGGCAGTTTTCTCTCGGGTGGTCAGCGTCAACGCATCGGACTGGCGCGGGCCATTTACGGCAATCCACGGCTGGTGGTGCTCGACGAGCCGAATTCCAATCTGGACGACGCCGGGGATCATGCTCTGCTACAAGCGGTACTGGCCATGAAAAACCGTGGTACAACGCTGGTGCTCATCAGCCATCGCCCGCAGATCATGGCGGCGATGGATCGGATCCTGGTCATGGAGGCAGGCAGCGTAGCGCGCATGGAAGCGCTCCCGCAGCCGAATCAGACGACTCAGGGGCGCGCGCCTGCGGCGGAAGTTCTGCCCAGAGGCGTTGGGTCGCCAACAGGTTATGGCAGCACATCCGGGGCAATGGCCGCTCCGGGAGCGGCTGTTGCATCCGGTCAGATGACAGGACAGGTGGCTGTGCCGGGGGCGGCGGTGACAGCCAGATCGGTAGTCATGCCCAAATTTACGGCGGTGTAATCAATCATGCTTCGTGCCCAGGCGACAGATCGCAAGAACGAAAACGATGAAGGGACGATAGCCCCGTCGCCGGGAGCCGAGTCTTCGTCGGGCCGATCTTCGAGCGCGAATGCCCTGGTCAAGGCGCTGACGCCCAAACCCGTCGCGCTTCCGAGACAAGGCCGCGCCATGGAGGAAGCGCATGGCTTGCCCACGGATACCCGCACGCCCGCCAGATTGGGTTTTCGCGTGCTCGCAATCGGTTTTGGCGGCTTTCTGCTCTGGGCGGCGCTCGCGCCCCTGAATGAAGGCGTGCCGACCTCCGGTATCGTGACGATCGAAACCAAGCGAAAGGCCGTGCAACATCTCACCGGCGGCATCGTCAAGTCCGTGCATGTGAAAGAAGGGCAAATCGTGCAGGAAGGCGCGCCCCTCATGGAGATCGACCCGGCGAGCACCCAGGCCGTTTTCGAGAATGCGCGCCAGCGTTACTACACGCTACGGGCAACGGAAGCGCGGCTGGTGGCGGAACAGAGCGGGCGCGAGACCATCAGTTTTCATCCCGATTTGCTGGGCGAAAAGGATTCCCCGCTGGTTGCCGATCTGATTGCCAATCAGGAGGGGCTCTTTGCAGCGCGCCGGATGGCGCTCCAGGCTGAAATCCAGGCCATCGAAGAATCCATTGCCGGGCTGGAAGGCATCATCACAGGCTACCAGGGTTTGATGGAGGCCAAGCGCGCGCAATTGAGCCTGTTCAAGGAAGAAATAAAAGGGGTGGAAGAACTGGTGAAAGACGGCTACGCGCCGAAAAACAACCTGCTGGCCTTGCAGCGCACACAGGCCGAAACCATGGGGGCCATTGCCGACTTGCAGGGCAATATCGAACGCTCCAAAAGCGCCATGGCGGAAGCGAAGCTGCGCATCACACAGAAGAACCAGGAATTCAGAAAAGGAGTCGATCAGGAACTGGCGGAGGTGCGCGGTCAGGTCGATGGCGAGGGCGAACGTTTCAACGCAATCAAGGGCGATCTGGCGCGCACGGTGATTCGCGCGCCGGCCAGCGGTCAGGTCGTGGGGCTTGCGGTACAGACCGTGGGCGGGGTCATCGGGCCGGGGCAGAAGGTCATGGACATCGTGCCCCAGGACGAACCTCTGCTGCTGGAAACCCATATTCCGCCACATCTCATCGATCGCGTACAGCCTGGGCTCGAGGCGGACGTTC
>JGI20163J15578_10000791_pt1 | contig 13139 bp, 13 predicted proteins | sample TergutCu122P1_FD_15578 | JGI IMG/M metagenome (IMG submission 15578)
GCCCAATCCCGGCTTGAACCGCATGTCCGGTACCAAGCGGCTTGTCTTGTATGGCAAAGTGCAGCTGCGGGTAAATGCCAATAAGTTCGGCGGCAATCTCTTCGCCGTCTCTACCTACAACAACAGTTACATCCTCAATTCCGGCAGAAAATGCCGCCTCAACAACATATTGAATTATAGTTTTGCCCAATATGGGGTGTAATAACTTCTGTAGCTTTGACCGCATTCTTTTTCCTTGTCCCGCAGCTAAAATAATCGCTTTCATTGTTTTTCCTCCAAAAGTTCCATTGTACTCACATAATATACAGTTGGGCTAAAACGGTCAACCATTTGCTGAATTTTTCTGCATCTTAAATAGCTTGTCAGCATGGTCTAAATAAGTTAGTATAATACATAAATTGGGAGGGCTTACAATGTTATGGAGTAAAAATTATGAAACAGGCAACATAAATGTAGACGGACAACATAAAGAACTTTTTCGTTTGGTGCAGCAGGTGCTTGACGCAGATGCGTTTTCTGATACAAATGAAATTGTTGAAACTGTTGTTGGCTTTTTAAGTGATTACGCGGTGCGCCATTTCGCTGCCGAAGAAGCATTAATGTTAGAGTCGGACTATCCGCTGTATAGTAAACATAAATTGCAACATGACGATTTTGTAAAAGAAGTTGTGTTATTTATAAATCGTTTAAGCGCCGAGGGCTCTACAATTTCAATTAGTGAAACAATTAATGGTTTTGTTATTGAATGGTTGAAATCGCACATTATGGGCAGTGATAAAGCAATGGCAGACTTTTATAAGGAATGGGAAATGTCAAAAAATTAACGAAATATTTGTAATTTGGTATAATTTGCACCTTTTGCTAACAATTTGCGAAAGAAAAAGTTGCAAAATTATTAAATAAGTGTTAAAATTACTTCAAAGATGTTAAAAATAAAAGCGCGCTTGCGTGCGCGTTTCGTACAAAGCAATTCTTTGTAGCAACAATAGAATACACCTATGGAGGAACTGATGAAAAAACTAGCAACTTTACTTATTGTGGCCGTCACTCTAGTTACTTCGTTGGCGTTTCCGCCAGAACTGGTCAGCTTTATGGCCGCTGAAGAAAAACTGAACGTTACTATACGAGTCGATCTTCTTACAATTGGTACAAAAACGGTATGGCCGGATACGACAGTCGAACAGATATTGGCTCAGCTGCAAGACGAACAGAATCTGTCACTTGTTTACAAAGGCAGCAATACCAGGCAAGTAAAAAATGGCGAAACCATAAACTTAAAGACACAACGGACACGGCTTGTAACAGAAAGAGTATCCATGCCGTACGAAATCTACAAAAACCGCACAAACTCTGTATGGGAAGACAGTACACATGTACGGCAGGCCGGTTTGGCGGGGGAACGTATGGTTACAACAGAAATAATTTACATCGGCGGTGTAGAGCAGAGCCGCCAGGTTGTAAGGGAATTAACATTAGTTGAGCCTGTTAATGCCATAGTTGATGTTGGTACGGCAAGGCTTGGGGCATTAACTAACGTAACGGCCCCGGATTTTCACTATGTACGCCGTGTGCGTATGGAAGCAACTGCGTATACGGCAGGTTTTGGCTGTACAGGGAAACGCCCGGGTGACCCGGGGTACCGCATAACCGCTTCAGGCAGAAGAGTAGAACATGGTATTGTAGCAGTAGACCGCCGCATTATTCCTTTGGGTACACGGTTGTATGTTGAAGGATATGGGTTTGCGATTGCGGCAGATGTGGGCGGCGCGATACGCGGTTACAGAATTGATTTGTTTATGGAAAGTTTACAAGATGCGTTAAATTTTGGCCGCAGAGACTTATATGTTTGGATTTTGGATTAAAAACTACCCCCTGATATCACATATGATATCAGGGGGTAGCTTTTATTCTTGCCAATTCGTCTCGTTCCTGCTCTTCAAGCTGATTAGATATGTATTTTGCGCGGGATTCGTAAAAAGGAATTTGAATACTTTTTAAGGCAGCGGCTCTTTTTGCTGTTTTTTTCAATTGTACACTAATGCGTTGTACAGCCAGTTCGGCATCGCCATGCTTTACTTTTAATATTTTGACTTTTTGCCATGCAAAAAAAGCTTCATCTAAAGATACGGTGCTTTCCCATAAGCTGTACGGTGGAAGTTCGTTTGTATCCTGTGGTTGAAGCCCGCAAATCTTATTTACCGGCTTATCCCCTACTTCTGCACGGGCTATGACAAGCAGCTGTTTTGCATTTGTAAGCGCGTCAGTTAATTCGTGCTTTATTTGTGCTGCCTTTCGTTTAGCGGCGTTTTGCTCTAACAAAAGTATTTTGTGTTTTTTTTCCAGTAAGTCATGTCCTTGTTTTACCAGCTTTAAATTTCGCTTTAGCAAAAGAAGATTTCGTTTTGTCGGTAATAAATCCATAATATCCTTTCCACTTTGTGTACTTGTATATGCATAAAATTGTGCCACTTAGCTTAGACTTAATATGTGTAGGTGGAGATTAAAGATTGTGGGAGGGATTTTTATGTCAGCGCACCCGGCGGTTGGCATGGTTGGAGAAAGCGGAAGAGAAATTGCCAAGGCATTTTTACGGATGGCGGGTGGTAAGGCCAGTTGCTACCATATTACGGATAAACAGCACAAGGGGCCTAAAGTTAATGTACTGGTTGCCGCAGAAGCATCCCCGGTTTTGCAAAATATTGTACCCAGGCTGGGGCATAACGACTATTTAGTGGTAAACGCCGATGATAAAGAAATTTTTCCGTTATTGTCCCAAAGTGAAGCCACACTTATTACTTACGGCTTCAACGCAAGAGCTTGTATCACTGCCTCCAGTATTACAGACGACGGGCTTCAAGTGTGTGTTCAGCGGGCATTTCATGGGATTGACGGCCAAGAACGTCTGCCTCAGGAATTTTCCGCAAAAATAAAAGTAGAAGAAAATTCTGATTCTGTGCTTGCGGCCGCGGCCGCTTGGGTCGTATGCGGGATGTGAAATAAGTTCTAAGCAACCGTTTAGCTGAATAAAGTATACAAGGTCTTGTCTTTAAGACCTTAGAAGAGAGGCGGGAATAATGGAAAACGGCAATAATTTTATCGGCATAGGCGGACGTGTAATGTCGGAGTTTACGTTTAGTCACGAAATTTATGGTGAAGGATTTTATCGTTTCGATGTTGAAGTTAACAGACTAAGCGGCGCGGGTGACATTTTGCCCGTTACGGTTTCGGAACGGATTATAGACAAGTCAATAATGATACCCGGCCAGCCGGTACGTATCAGCGGCCAAATACGTTCATATAATAGTTATGTAGAGGCAGATAAGCGAAATAGGCTTGTGCTTACGGTTTTTGCCCGGGATATTGAAATATCTGCCAACGAGTCGGACGAAACCCCCAACGATGTTTATTTAGACGGCTATTTGTGCAAGCCCGCCGTGTATCGCACCACACCCTTCGGGCGGGAAATTTCCGATTTGCTGGTGGCAGTTAACCGTTCATATAATAAATCCGACTACATACCATGTATCGCATGGGGTCGGAACGCCAGATATGCGGGTAAATTGGAAGTTGGGGACAGGGTTCGTTTATGGGGCAGAATGCAAAGCCGCCGGTATCAAAAACGACTGGATAACGGCGATGTGCTGGAAAAAACAGCCTATGAAGTGTCTGTGTCTAAACTGGAGATTGTTGCGGATGGAGAAGAATAAAGACATTCCTCTATAAGAGATGTTATGTTATCATATGTAAAAAAACTTAAGGATGACACAAATGAAAACCAGACTTGAACAAATTTTGGACTGCTGCCTTAACGGGCGGGAAATTGCCGTATGGGGCAGCCCCACCCGGGCAATGCTGCGGGAGCTAAAAAATTACAAGTATCACATTGCGGAAAATGTAGACCCAAAGCGGCACTATGTAGTTGCCGTAACCGAAGACGACTTTGAAGATTTTGAAAACGATTCCCAATACGAATTTTTTGAGGATATCAAAGATTGTATCGTCTATTGCGACCCGGGCGGGGAACTGCCCTTTGAATGGGAATGCTACGGCGTAAAAGTTGGCCGCCAGACGTATTTTGGCGAAGATATTGCCACCGCTTGCCAGTATGGTTATGTAGAAAGCATCGGCCATTTTTCGTCAATTAACGGGTCGGCAACAATTCAGGTAAACCACCACATGAATATGATATTTACCAGCGACGAGGTGGCAGATTTGCTAACCGAGGAAAACAAAGCAAAATACTACGCGGCACTGAATGCCGACCCTGCCCACCCATACGCAAAAAATAAGCCTAAAATTACCATTGGCAGCGATGTGTACATTGGTGCAAACGTTTTCATAAACGCATCAAAAGTAACCGGCATTGGCCACGGCGCGATAGTCGGCTCCGGCGCGGTGGTGCTGGAAAACGTGCCGCCTTACGCGGTAGTTGTTGGCATCCCGGCAAAAATAAAACGGTACCGCTATTCGCCGGAAATGATAGAAACACTGCTGCGTGTACAGTGGTGGAATTGGAGCAAGGAAGAGATTAACGCGAATTTTGACGCGCTAATGTCCCCGGATGAGTTTATGAAGAGATTTGGATAACTCAATACTGATAATAAATTTCACTGTACGGGTTTATATCCTTAAATACTTGAGGGTCGTCCATTTCATGTATTTTTGTTATCTCGCTGCCGTCAAACTCGGCAATAATAGGTGTTATGCGTTGTTCCGAACTCCATAGGAGGCCGCCAAAATTCCACCTGTGGCCGCAAAGAAGGTAGCCGTTATTGTGCCGCTCTATTATGCTAAACCGATATCTGTCCTCTACAAAAAACCGTTCCACAACCTCAAATGTAGCGCAGTCGTATTTAACCAAATGTGACGCCGGTCTTACGTAATCATCGGCATCAAATTTAGTGGAAGCTGATTCCAGGTTTAAAACATATTTATCGTCATGGGAAATACAAAACCCGTCATCCTGTGTGCCGTCACTTGTTCTGACTTTACGGACAAATGACATGGTGTTAAGGCAATACAAAGCAAGCCACGGCTCTGTGCTTTTTACCACGAGTAAATTCATTGTCGAATTAAATGCGGCGCGGTAAGCGTATTTCAAGTGCTTAAACCGCGCTATTTCTTTGCCGCAATTTTTGTCAAGTATGCGAATAAGCCGGCCGGTTAAAACAGCCGTGTACTTATCGTTATGAATTGTAAATTTATAACCGGAACTCATTACTCTGCGTAATCTCCTAACTCCGTTGGATAATCCCCGTTAAAATACGCCACGCACAAGCCCTTATATTTTTCCGCGAAGGGCAGGTTAATTGAATTAACCAGCCCGTCCACGCTTAAATACTCCAGGGAATCCGCGCCCAGTAGTGCGCAAATTTCATCCACGGTGCGGTTGTAGCCAATTAGTTCCTCCTGGGAGCTTGGGTCTACGCCGTAGTAGCCGGGAAATTTAAAAATAGGCGACGGTATACGTAAGTGGACCTCTTTGGCCCCGGCCTCCCGTACCAGTTGGACAACGCGCTTGGTAGTTGTGCCGCGCACAATAGAGTCATCGATAACAACCACCCTTTTGTCTTTTACTACGCCGCGCACGGCTGAAAGCTTCATTTTTACGCTAAGCTCCCGCAATTCCTGCGAAGGCTGGATAAAAGTGCGGGCTACATATCTGTTTTTAAGCAAGCCAAGTTCGTATGGGATTTGCATAGCCTCTGCATAGCCGATTGCCGCGCTAACGCCGGAATCCGGCGCGGCGGTTACAACATCCGCTTCTACCGGGGCCTCCATGGCAAGGGTTTTGCCCATTAATTTGCGGGCGTTGTGTACGTTTACCCCGTAAATGTCCGAATCCGGCCTTGCGAAATAAATAAACTCCATACTGCAAAGGGCATGGCTTGTTTTGTCTGTAAAATGTTCTACGGTCATGCCGTTATCGTTAATTATTACCATTTCACCCGGGTTAATGTCCTGTAAGAAGCTTGCGCCAATTGTATCAAAGGCGCAGGTTTCCGACGCTACAACAAATGACTTGCCAAAACGGCCAACGGACAGTGGGCGCAGGCCGTTAGGGTCCAGGGCGGCAATCATTTCCGTTGGGGTAAGGATTAGATAGGCGAACGCGCCTTTTAACTGGCACAGTGCGGCTTTAACGTTTTCCACAAATGTATCGTTGTGCTGCCGTTTAATAAGGTGGGCCAGTACCTCTGAGCCGGAACCGGATTGGAATATGCTGCCCGCGTATTCCAGTTCGCGCCGTAAACCGTGATTATTAACTACATTTCCGTTATGGCATAGGGACAGGCTGGAATTTTCGAATTGGAATAAAAACGGCTGCGTATCCGCAATTTGATTGCGCCCGCCGGAAAACGTATGGCGTACATGGCCAATTGCGGCTGTACCGCGCATACTGTCTAGGGTTTCTTTTGTGAACACTTCGGAAACCAGACCCATGCCACGGTGCTGAATTAAGTCACTGCCGCTTTTTACAACAATTCCCGCGCTTTGCTGGCCGCGATGCTGCAAGCTGTGCAAGCCAAAATAGGCTAGCTGTGCCGCAGAGTCATCGCTGCCCCATATGCCAAATATACCGCATTCTTCGTACGCGCCTTTTATTTCAGTAAGCATGGTATCGCTTCTTCCCAAATTTTTTGCAAGTCTTTTACGGGCATGTCTATGGTTGAGTTGCCGCTACAGCTAATGCTCAACTTACCCGTGGTGTTAACTGTGCCGATTAGCATCGCCGTTACTACTCTTTCAAAAGCAGTTTTGTTTTCCGGTGCAACACTTACGATAAAGCGCGATTGACTTTCAGAAAACAGCAGAACGGCATCGGTTAATGGAATATCAACTTCCGCGCCAAGACCTTGACCAAATAGCGACTCTGCCAAAGCAACGGCAATCCCGCCTTCGGAAACATCGTGAGCAGATTTTATTAAACCTTCTTTTATTCCTCTAAGCACCATTTGTTGGTTGGCTTTTTCCGTTTCCAGGCTAATTGACGGCGGGCAGCCTTCAATTTTCCCTTTTTGCATAAGCTGCAGTTCACTGCCGCCAAATTCCGAAGAGGTACTGCCTATTAGGTAAATTAAGTCGCCGTCATTTTTGAAAAATTGAGTTGTGATGTGGGCCAAATCTTCTACCAGCCCAACCATACCAATTGTAGGTGTCGGGTAAATAGCCGTACCGCTGCGCTCGTTGTACATAGATACATTTCCGCCGATTATCGGGGTGTTCAGCGCGACACAGGCGTCACTGATGCCGCCTAATGCATGCTCCATTTGACAGAAAATTTCCGGGTTGTCCGGGCTGCCAAAGTTTAGGTTGTCTGTTACGGCAAGAGGTGTTGCGCCGGAAGCGACAATGTTCCTTGCGGCTTCCGCTACGGCAATTGCGCCGCCAACGCATGGGTCTAAATATACATAACGGCCATTACAGTCTGTAGTCATGGCCAATGCTTTGTTTGTGCCGCGTATGCGAAGCACCGCCGCGTCAGAGCCCGGGGGTACTACTGTGTTTGTGCCAATTTGATAGTCGAATTGTTCATAGACATATTTCTTGCTGGCTATACTTGGCCTGCCTAAAAGGTCATAAAGGGTTTTGTTGTAGTCATCAATTGGGTCCGGTGTAGTGTCTAACCCCATAGACAACCTAATGTACTCTGCGACCCGTGAAGGTTTGCGGTATTCCGGGGCTTGATCGGCCAGGGCATCTGCAGGTACTTCCGCTGCAAGTTCGCCTTTATGGAATATGCGCATAAAACCGTCGCTTGTAACTTTTCCAATGGTCACAGCGTCCAGGTCATACTTTTTGAAAATTGTGCGGACTTCCTCTTCCTGTCCTTTTTCGATAACCAAAAGCATGCGCTCTTGGGACTCGGAAAGCATCATTTCAAAGGGCAGCATACCTTCTTCCCGCTGGGGCAGCTGGTCCAGGTACAATTCCATTCCCATACCGGCTTTGCTTGCCATTTCACAAGAAGACGAAATTAGTCCGGCGGCCCCCATGTCTTGGATACCTACAAGTGCCGGGTGGCGAACAACTTCCAAGCAAGCCTCCATCAAAGCTTTTCCAAGAATTGGGTCGCCTACAACATATACGCCTTTATCGTCGTCACTAAGTTCTTTGCTGGAGAATGACGCACCGTGTACACCGTCGCGGCCTGTTGGCGCACCAACGTAAATTACTGTGTTGCTTTCCCCGTGAGCTTGTCCTTTTTTGATGTCTTCGTGGTTAATTAACCCTACGCACATGGCGTTTACCAGAGGGTTGCCTTTGTAGCATTCATCAAAATAAATTTCACCGCCAACGGTGGGTACACCAAGATTATTGCCGTAATGAGCAATTCCTTTTACAACTTCCGTGAACAAATATTTTACACGGTCATTGTCCAAATTGCCAAAACGCAATGAATTCAGCATGGCTACAGGCCGCGCACCCATGGAAAACACATCTCTTACAATGCCCCCTACCCCTGTTGCCGCGCCGTGGAAAGGCTCGATTGCCGACGGTGAATTATGGCTTTCTATTTTGAAAACAACGGCCTGATTATCGCCGATGTCAACTATACCTGCGCCTTCACCGGGGCCTTGAAGAACACGCGGCCCTTTTGTAGGCAAACTGCGCAGCAAAACTTTTGAACTTTTGTAGGAACAATGCTCGGACCACATAGCAGAAAATAAGCTAATTTCCGTATAGTTTGGCAGCCTGCCCAAAATGTTTTTTACCATTACAAATTCGGTGTCTGTTACACCCATTGTGCTGTACAACTTGTTTGATTCGATTTCATGTGGGGCTGGTTCTTTTCTCATGTTGACTCCTCCATATTTGTTCTTATATTTAACGCGGAAATAACGTGTCCGGTAATTCCTTTAGCAGCTCTTCCAATAAATTTTCCGGAAGATCATCAAGCATCTTGTGCAGCATTTCTTCATGATCAATGTCTGATGACATCATGCTTATCATTTTGGCGGCAACGTCTCTCAACTCCATATCAATTTTAAGCTTAATCCCAAGCTTAGATGCAAAATCTTTAACATAAACAGCCGTTTTTTTGCATGGAACAGAGATACACAGCGGTCTGCCTTCATTGAGAATGTACTTTGTAAGCATCTGAATTGCCACGACTTCTATTGTTAGTTCTTGATCAAATGCCATGTCTATCATCATGCCGCTTTTAGCATCTACCAAAAAAGCTATGTGAGGGATCTTGGGTCTTGCCCCTCTCTCTTCCTGGTAAGGCAGTGGGAGATACATTATAATTACACCAAGCTCGGCCTTGTTAGTTTTTTTCTTTTTAAGCTGCGCCACATCCATATCGTCAACTATTATTAATTGTGGCTTAATAACAGGTATTGGCGGCATTTCATAACCGTAGTTATACCACATATCATTTTTTGGGCTGTAAAAGCGCAGAAGAGTTTGACCGTCTTCAAAATCAACTGCCAACCCAAGTTCGAAACTGGAAAATGCCATAATATAATTTTGCAATACTGTTATCGTCAGCTCGGCTTCTTCACGGTTTATGTGCCATGGCACATATCCGGGCTTCATAGAATGAAAATACGGCCATTGATTTTTTCCGCGGAATTTTAAACCAAGTTCCTTAATCATTGCTGTTTCTTCTTTTTCCAACTCTTCTCGGTCACCAAAATAAAGGTTTATACAGTGCTGCTCAAACATTGCGGAAAAATTGGCCTCATCATCATGATCATCATCTGATAATTTAAGAAGGCGGTTAAGAGAATCGTATCCGGGGCAAATGCATATACCATATGTCATCTCTCCGCTTCCCATAGTAATACAATAAACAGGTTCGTCACGCTCGGGCAAAAGAAGAGTTATACGTTCGGTTTCGTAAAGGTATCTCCATGGCTCTAAAGCGAGAACGTGTTTTGCAAGATTATACAATTCTACCCATTGCTCTTTGGTGGGGGGTGTTACATCAATGTTTGCCAATGCCTGCAAATTTGCCATATGGGCCGCTTCCGTGTTTGTGAATATGGGTGCCTTTCTTAAAACACGCAATGCTTCATTCAATGCTTCCATTGCTGTCTTCATTTCCTGATTACCGTTCAGCTCTCGTTTCATGAAATTCCTCCTATTGTATAATTGAACTAAACAATGCCAAACCGTCGTCGTTGCCCAACAGCATGTCCACTGCCCGTTCCGGGTGGGGCATTAGCCCCAGTACATTACCGGCTTTGTTGGTAATACCGGCAATGTTTGCTACACTGCCGTTCGGGTTATCTTCGTATGTGAATAATATTTGCCCGTTTGCCTTCATTTCTTCAAGCGTTGCGTCACAACAATGGTAATTTCCGTGCCCATGTGCAATAGGATAATTTACAATTTGACCTGCTTTGTATTGGTTGGTGAATATTGAATTATTAGAGACTATTTTTATTGGTGTGGTCTTGCATATAAAATTGGGATTTGTATTGGCAAGCAACACGCCGGGTAAAAAACCTGCTTCGGTTAAAATTTGAAAACCGTTGCATATACCCAAAATAGGTTTTCCGTCTTTGTTAAATTTGCGGAGCGCGTTGAAAATATTTGCTTTACTTGCAGCGGCTCCCGGGCGCGGAATGTCACCATATGACGAACCGCCCGGAATTAAAACAGCATCGTAAAAGTCTAGGGCGTTTGGGCTTGATTCCATACAACTTACATATTCTGCCTGCTGTCCAAGGTCGTCTGTTACGGTGTAGAACATATCCCGTTCGCAATTTGAACCGGGGAATACAATTATCGCGAATTTCATAAGATTCCTCTATTTTCGTAATTATTTGCGTAAAATACGCGGAAAGCTCTCTTTACTTTTTCCATATTCCGGTGTCATCAATCATTTTCAGGCTTGTGTCGATGTCGCCCAGTAAATTTACATGGCCCATTTTTGTGTTTGTGGCGGCTTTGGCTTTTGTTTTGCCGTACAAGTGAATTTTACCACGCTGTAACAGCGGCAGATACGGGTCAAGGTTGTGTAATGCCTCCTTGTCCATATGATTGCCCAGGATGTTTATCATAACAACCGGGGTGTGCTGTGTCACATCCCCAAGGGGCAGGCCGCAAACGGCGCGCACATGCTGCTCGAATTGGCTTGTAACACAGGCATCTATTGTGTAATGGCCGGAATTGTGGGGCCGGGGCGCAAGCTCATTAATGTAAATCTCGTCACCTACAACAAACATTTCAACCCCTAAAAGACCGATTACATCAAGCCCTTCTGCTATTTTTTTTGCGCAGGCAATGGCTTTTGCTTCAACTTCATGGGTAATACGGGCGGGTACAATGCTTAAATGAATTACATTGTTTACATGGACATTTTCCGAAACGGGGAAAGTAGTAATTTCGTCCGTAGTGCTGCGGGCCACAATAACAGAAACTTCTTTGGAAAAGTGCATCCATTTTTCTAAAATGCACTCGCTGTTTGCGGCTAATTCCAATGCGGCGGGCAGGTCTGCTTCCGACTTTAGTACAATTTGCCCTTTACCGTCGTAACCGAACATCGTGGTTTTTAGCACGGATGGATAGAAAACTGTTTCTTTCAATTGCTGCGGGCTTTCTATCAAATAAAAATCCGGTACGGGAATGCCCATATTTTTGATTGCTGTTTTTTCCCTAAAGCGGTGCTGGGTGATTTTAAGTACCTCGCTGCCCTGGGGCAAGTAAGCGTTTTTTTTCAAATACTCCAGCGCATCATAATCTATATTTTCAAACTCGTAGGTAATAACATCGCTTATTTCTGCTAATTTTTTTATAGCATCCATGTCATTGTACGCGGCTGTAATTTGCGTGTCGCAAACTTGCGCTGTAGGGCAATTTGGCGTTGGGTCAAGCACGGCAACAAAGTAGCCCATTGCTTTTGCCGAAAGGGCCATCATGCGGCCAAGCTGCCCGCCGCCGATTATGCCGATGGTTTTGTAAGGCAGGATTGTCATTACTAAGCCTCCTCAAAGTCATTGTAAAAATACGAAACATTATCATCGCGGGTGGCGTTGCCACCGGTTGAATCATACAAAGCGCAGGCGGCTGTATTGGTTTTGTGAGTGTATAAAAATATTTTACGTATGCCGCTTAGTTTGCAAAGTTGTTTTATGTTTGTCATCATTTGCTTGCCTACGCCCTGCTGCCTGTAAGCCGCGTGTACCCCTACCCCGTGAATGTACAGCATGTTGCCGGTGCCATCCAGCCTGTTAAGTTCGTGCCCGCAAATGTAGCCTATAATTTTGTCGTCTTCGATACAGGCAAAGAAATAATTTGCCGGGTTTGATAAAAAAATTCTCGCGCTTTCTTCGTCAACTGCCCACATTTCCAGGGCTTCTGTTTCATTACGGGTATTAATTAGTAGTTGTAAATCAATGATGCCAAGTTTCCTGTAGGTTCTTTTACTCATAAGTTTGCCCCGTTTCGGTTTTTAGTTCAAGTAATTTCTTTCGGGATATTTCCGCAAAATGAAGCGTGTTTCCCACCTCGGCAATTTTGCCGTAAAGTGAAAGCGCGCCTTTAATATCGCCGAGTTTTTCCAGCAAATCTGCCTCGTAGTATTTGAATGCCAACTTATGGCGCAGGGATAATTTTTTTACGTATATGCTGTACAAATACCGTACTTGAGCCAGAAAGTATTTAGTGGTATCGTCGGTTACGTTTAGCTTGTAATGGTATTCGGCAACGGATAAATCGATGCTCATGTTGAGTTGAGGCAAGAAGCTCCGACGCCGTAGCTTTATCAAATTTTTGTATTCTACGGTGGCATTCTCCATGTCGTTTTTATCTAAATAGTAAGACATTAGGAGTACATGATAGGCGACTTTAAAGCCAAAATCCCGCCTTTTGTGTGGCTCGGTTGCAATTACAAGCTCATATGAATCTTGATAACGCCCTGCAAGCGAAAGGCTTATTGCTCTGTACATGTTTGGAAATATCATGGGAGAACTTTTAAACTTCTCTAAAAAACGTACCGGGTCGCAATGCTTATCAACAATGCTAAACATTCGATACAATCTAATAGTTTGCCATACCTGATATCCAACAAACATAGTAAAAACGACGAGAATCAGACTGTGTAATTCAAGTGCGAACAATGGTGTCAGCACTATTGTAAAGCAAATTAATAAAGTAGCGTAATTTTTCCAGTTCATACCGGCTCT
>JGI20163J15578_10000794_pt1 | contig 13114 bp, 13 predicted proteins | sample TergutCu122P1_FD_15578 | JGI IMG/M metagenome (IMG submission 15578)
AGATTGTTTTTTACGATTATGGCTGATGATGAACATGTTTTTTATCTTGTAGTGGATACGACAAGTAATGTACATAACGTATATTTTCTAAACGCCGTAACTGTTGCCGATTTACTGCCCCTAGCACAAGTGCCTGTGCCGCTCCCAAGTGATACAGCACCACCGCCAACCATAACGGACGACACAGAACAGGTTGTCGAAGTGCCGATAACTCCACCCCTGCCCGAAGAAGACCCGCAACAAGGCGGCAGTAACCTTGGTACGATTATAATTATCATCATTGTACTAATTGGCGGCGGCGCAGGTTGGTACTTCAAAGTTTACCGACCAAAACAACAGCGTGCGATGGATGGTAACGAGTACGACCCGGATATTGACGATATAGAAAGCGAATACACCGACGAGGACTGGAGCGAAGAAGAACAGCGTCATCACGAATTCGAGGACGATACACCGCCTTGGGATGATGACGAGGAAAAATAATGATTTATGAAAAACACCGCGAACTTACACGCGCCGAGCGCACAGCGATTCGAAAACTTGTGAAAGAACAATGCGCCAATTATGACTGTAAATGTGGGTGTTTGCTATTTAATGACGAGTGCTACATGTTTTACGGCGTGGCATTTACTAACACTGGCATGTGTAAATACTTTCGTAATGCCGTGTTGCCTGCTGACTCCATTTTAGAAGCCGTGCTAACAAGCAACACGGCAATAGAAACACGCACTTGCCCCATATGTAGTAAAGAGTTCCCTGTAAACAACAAACAATTGTATTGCACTAATGTATGTGCGGACGAAGCGCACCGCAGACGCAACCGAGAAAACATGAGGAAAAGTCGGGGTAGATAGTGTATATTTACCCTCAGAAAAACCCTGTAATTACAGAATTTGCAAACGACAAAACAAGGGTGGGTAATAGTTTATATTGCCTGCCCTTGTTTTTGCATAGAAAACATACACATTATTTCAGATGATTTAGGAGTGAATTACATTGTGAAGAAATCAAAACGCGCTCGTGATATTCCCATATATGTGCGTGTATCACAGGCAGAATTTGATTTGATACGGGAGCGTATGAGCGAGGCAGGCACAAATAACATGGCGGCATTTGTCCGCAAAATGCTTCTTAACGGATGTGTGCTGCATGTTGACCTTGCACCTGTCAAAGAGCTTGTTTCCCTGCAACGGCGATGTGCCGCCAATCTTAATCAGATTGCGATTAACGTAAATACATACGGCAGCTTGCAGCATCATGAGATAACTGCATTACAACGCGATTATGCCGCACTATGGCAACCACTATCGGATTTAATAAAACGGCTTGCGGAAATAGTGAAGATGTAAATCGAAAGGAGTGCCGCGCATGGCTACCACATATATAAAACCATATAAAATAACACCGGGGTTATCAGCGGCACAAACAATGCAAGAGCGTTTTGATTATGGGCTTGACCCTAAAAAGTGCGCGGCAGTATCTTCCTATCTTTGCGAACCCGAAACAGCATTTGCAGAGTTTATGCTTGTAAAGAACCAGTACGAAGCGATAACTGGACGCAATGCAGAGAAAGGACATTTATATTTTCAGATACGGCAAGCGTTTCCGCCTGGTGAAATATCTGTTGAAGAAGCGCAGCGTATAGGTTATGAAACGGCTATACGTTGGACTAAAGGCAAGTATCAATTCTTTGTGTGTACCCACACCAACACAGGCAATATTCATAATCACATCTATTATAATTCCACAGCAGAGGATAGCACTCGCAAATTCCATAATTTTCTCGGCTCGTCGTTCCATGTGCGCCGATTATCTGACCGTATATGCTTAGAACATAATTTATCAATTATCGCTAACCCGAAGCACCGCAGTAAGGGGAAATTCAAACATTACGGTGAATGGCTTGCAGGCAAAGAAACGCCGCTCACTTTTCAAGAACGGTTAAAGGCAACTATTGATGATGTACTGCAAACGCAACCCGAAGATTTTGACGCTTTCCTCGCGAAAATGACAACGGCAGGATTTGAGCATAAATACGGACGCGGCGGCGTATTATCATTTCGTGCGCCGGAACATGGGCAGGAGCGGTTCACCCGATTGCACTTGTCCACGCTTGGTGATGGTTACGACTTAGAAGATATACGCGCCGTTATTGATGGGCGTGTTTCCTATTCAGAGTGGCAACCATTACGCAAACCACAGGCGCCGGGAACTAAACCTACGCCACGCAAATTCAATTTAGTTATTGACATACAGAAAAAAATGCAACAAGGCAAAGGTACGGCATATGCTAACTGGGCTACTGTCTACAATCTAAAGCAGATGGCGGCGGCATTGCAATATATACAGGAAAATAATCTGCTTGATTATGAAGATTTATCAGCAAAAGCAGAAGCGGCGGCGGATCGCTTTCACAGCGCAAGCGATAAGTTAAAACAGACCGAAGCCGCTATAAAATATAATGCCGACCTGAAAGCGGCAATTGTTGATTATGCAAAAACTCGCCCTATCTTCGAGGAATACAAAGCAAAAAAATACAGCAATAAATACCTTGCTGAACATGAAGCGGATATAGCTGTATACCGCGCGGCACAGACTACTATAAAAGAGTTATTACAAGGCGAAAAGCTCCCTAAGATGGCAGACCTTAAAGCCGAATGGCAGGCACTAACTGCAAAGAAAAAGTCCGAGTATTCCGAATATCGCGCCGCTCAAAAAGATATGCGCGAAGCAGTTACCATTAAAGCGAACATAGACCACCTACTCGGCATTGTTAATCGGGATAATATTAAAGATATTGAGCGTTAGCGGCGCAGAAAAAACAAGGAATGGAGCAGCGCGACATGACGCAACCAACAAGGAGTGAAGCGGCGCCACTTCGGGTCAACTTGACCCGAAGAAAGCGGGTTTGGGGTGCTAACCCCAACAAGCATTTTTCAATTTTTTCGCAAGCGGAAAATGTGAAAAATATTCAAATGGCTTGCCATTTGAATTGCTTGCCGTTTAGCGGTAGCCTTGATTTTTGATTACTTTTCGCAGTTCTGCATTAAAATTGTTTTCGCTTCTTGCTTGCTTTTATGTCCGTTAATTTAACGCACTCCCCTATTTGCAAGACTTTTCAATAAAAGAAATTGCATAAATGTTGAGTGTTAGCAAACAAGCTGTGAAAAAAACGAAACTAGTCCAATGCGCCAAGTAAAAACAATATTTTTTCCGTATTAAACTCATTGCTATAGCGCCTGCTTAATGGATTTGTTCGTGTAAAAAAACGTGACAAGACGTTTCGATTATAGTTGTTTAAAAACATCAATCCTGTATTTTCTCCAATAGAAAACCTACTGTTAGCAGTCAAAAAGGCATCCGGACTTTCGGGAAAGAAATCGTCAGTAATTTTAAAGACATTCGCACTAAACACCATTGTATCATCTACGAAATATATTATTTCAGCATAGAGGGAAAGTGGGAGCGTATCTATTCTTATTAAGCTGAAAGCCCGGGTTCCTAGTGGGTTAAGTAGATCTTTAAATGCGTCAAAATTTTGGTCTGATTCTGTTTTTGCAAAAACTTCCGAATCATAATGAAATTCAATGCGGTTAACATATTGAAAACGATTAACAGCCTCAAATAAATTCAGTGAGTCTTGTAGTGACACATATCTGCTGCCGGCATACCACAGCATAGGCAATGCAAAAATCATTAGGAAAAATATACCAATCGGTCTTAATGGATCGTCTTTTTCTGAACGCTGTCGCCTTTTGTCGTTTTTGTTCATGCAGTGCTCTCCAATACTAAAGATTTAATCGTTATTTTACATCCTTGAGTGTAAGTATAATCAAAAAATAGATTTATAAATATATTAACAGAGGCTGTAGCAAAAATCAAGCTACAGCCCTTGTCGGTCGCTTTGAGGTGCTTATCCAGAAAAGGATACAAATAGATGTTTTCGGCTGTTGTTAATGTGGTTCACTGAAAAAATTAAATTTTAACCGAACCATTGCCTATGTGAATTTATCGCTTGCTCCATCATAAGTGTACGATTGTTAAAATTTTCATCCATGGCTGACCATGTTAAGGTGCTAGTTTCAGTCAAATCGCCAAGGGTAACTCGATATCGGATATCGCGAAATTGATTAACCCAGACAAAGTTGTTGACGCCGAAACCACTAGCTCTTGCCTGTCTCCGGTAGGTTACGATTACATCGTGTTGTTGAGCTTGAGTTGCATTAACTACAAGACCGCCTACAACCTTAAACATAGCTATGACTGCAGTTGCTGTTTTGTTGAGGGCGAGCGCTACTGCGGCAACAGTCGAGTTAGCAGCTATTGAAATTGATAAGATATTGGTGGCTTGCCTAAATGTTGTGTATTCGTATAAGCGAGCAGACACATCGGGTAGCAACCAGCTGCCTATATGGAAAAATGGTCTCTGAAAATGTCCCCTATTATTAAGCTCACGAATAACGCGAGGATTAGTAACAGGGGTGCTAAAAGGTGCTACTTCTATTATTTCTTGTGCCGTTATCATCTCATCATCTAACCAGCGCGAACATTCTTCATCGAAATGCGAAAATTGCTCAATTATTATAACGTTGAATTCATTACCAAGAATAAGATGGTTTTCAACTACAAACTCTTTTATGATTTCCATTGCAGAAAACACATCTTGAATAAATGTTCTACTGTCTAAGTTTGGGAAAATATCTATTGTGGTAATTTCAAAGACACCATATGTTGCTGACATGGATGCCCTATCCATTCGGTAAACCCTAAGCTCTCCGAGCGTCGAGTTAAATTGCATGGATATGGTGTAATATTCGTTGCTATGAAAGTAATAATGAATTCCGTCGTGCTCAAAAGTTTCAGTAACGGGAGTTTCTACGCTAAATACTTTTTCAAAATCGCTAACTTGAGAATATGCGAAAACCATTGCCGTTGGCGTAAACAGCATTACAACCACCAGCACGGCAGATATAAATTTTTTAAACATAACAATACCTCCTAAAATAATATATGTGGACATGCATCTCATATGACGCAAGTGTTGACATTCCCAACATTGCAGTGCATCTTCATTTGGAAGCATTAAGAAGCAATGCGAGCAAATGTATAGATTTGCATTTTACTTAGAACCAGATTAGAGAGAAACTGAAACACCTTAACCCTAATTTATAATGCGGTTGCAGCACTAACCATAATCAATCTTTTTCATAAGCGCCTCCTTAATGTATTTTTCGTGTGGCAGTATTTGCCCCTATATTATATAGTGGTTTTAAATGCCCAAAAAATCACATTTATTTTAAATTTTTTCGAAAATTATCGCAAAAGCTAGCAGTATATACAGCAAAACGATTGCGTTTTTTGTCGCAATCGTTCTGCATCTTATTTATTTTTGCAATTGTTTTTATCATGATTTTGCAGGTTCAACAACATTTTGCGAGCATGAATTACGTAGATGTTACCGCGAGCGATATATGTCTAGCCGCTCCCTGCGTTGAGTTTAATGCTGTAAGAACAGCTTAACTTGTGTTGACTTTCATTTCATCAAGTCCCAGTATTTCTAAAAGACCTTCATAAACTTCAGCAGAATTCAATATTTCATACTGCCCAACACGCATTTCGACCAGTCCAAGTTCACGCTCTATCCGCATCGTTACTATCTCTCGTCGAAGAGTAAAGACTATTTCAATCCCACAACTTGCGAACGGAGGAAATCCAATTGCTGTGTTTCTCCCGTGCCGCCGCTGCACAAACTGCATTTCTTGCCCTGCAAGAAATGCCAAAAGAGTCTCTTCCATTTCAGCCTCAAGTGGATAGCCAAGAAAATCTCTTATTTCATCTTCTACGCAAACGTATGTAGCGTGAATACGTATAACAGCGTTAGTATTTCGTATAATTGGACGTGAATGACCTTGAAGCCAGATAATCCAGATTAACAGACTTATCAACGAAACACAGAATAGAATTGCGCAAATGACACGGATTATTTTTTTAGGTTCTGCCATGGGGGATCCTCCTTTATTTCTTTACCCCATTCTACTCGTTCATCTCTTTTCTGTCTAGGGGATGTCAACACTTTTATGCAACTAATTCACTTTACTTAATTGCGAAGAGTACGGAAACGATGATTGTTCCCGTGAATTGTTATAGTAACATCTGTATCATGGGCTGGACCCACAGTCCATCCCCACATCAAGCCCGCATCAAACCCCTGGATTGCCAAATTCTCGGGTCTCGCAAAGCGAGGAGTTTCAAACGTCCGGTTAATGAAGTGTCTTGTGTCCAGTGTTCTCCCCAACCCTCCATTGGCAAAGAATTGTCGAAGATATACGCCGTTTACCCAGACTCTTCCTGTTACAGCACCGGGTCTGAATCCATGCTGAGGAAGATTGTCGCGTCGGATGAATGTTTCCTTTAACACTCTATCATAAGTGAAATTGTATTCCATGAAGTCATTCCCTGTAGCTACAAATGTATGCCTGCCGCCAGCTGCAACGTAAATGTCAAGTGCACTTTGTACGACGCCGGCTACAGTTCCAAACATACCTATAGTTGGAACAACTACACCTGCAATACTGGCACCCATGCTTGTGAAACCTGCTGCAACCCCTCGCGCATTTGTTCCTTGTCCAACTTGTCTCGTTGGTTCCCGAAAGTTTCTTCGTGCCCAAAATTGATCGAACAAAGTCCAACGGTGCCCAACATGGCAAGTAAAGGTATAATAAGCCGTTCTCCCCTCATTTACCCATAATGGACTGACCCCAATGATATCTAAGAACGCCGGAGAATACAACTCAACAGAAAAATCTTTGTTTCCCAGTTCGCGTTGTTCTCGAATATCACTCTCTAGTTCAGCGATACGTTCTTCAGATACACCGCGCATCGCAAACACGGCGGAATTATTTTGGAAACTTTCCGTGTCCACTTCGATTTTATCCATCAGTAGATAGGCAGTATCAGTGACCTGCACAAGATATCTATTTTGCCCTACGTGATAAAACCCTTCAAGAATCTCATCGCTAACCGGCGTTACCATTATAATGTCGCCGATTTGCGCACTTGCTGCAAAATCATTACTGATTAGATGAGCATCTATTTGAGTTCTACTCAAATAGTCAATCATCCTAAATTCGCCATTGCCAACATGTTCCATAAAAGCAGGTTGGAAAATGTCAACAACTTTAATTTCTGGATTTTCAACTGGTCTCGAACCTCCTGTCAAGTCGTCAGTTTGAGCTGCTACATTCATGGGGATGATGGCAAATAGCATCAAAATAGCTAACAGGGTGCTTAATATTTTCTTTGCTTTCATAATAGCTTTCTCCATTTCTTTAATTTTTTTCTGCGAGTCAATCTCAATCGCATACCATTCCGACGGTTCATCATTCACCGCCTCCGTTTCTTCCGCTCGCATAGGCGTCACTCCCTCCATTCAGTTTTCATGAGTTGAGCATAAACTCGTCCAAGTTTTTTGCCCTATATTATATAGTGGTTTTAAACGCAAAAAAAATCACATTTATTTTAAATTTTTTCTAAAATTATCTCAAATTCTAGCACTATGTAGAATTTTCACCTGTTGTTACGAACACAATTCAAACATAATAATGCCGCAAAACCAAGATATATCATACACGAAATATCTTATATTGCTGTACAATTTGCCTATGATGTATCGTAAATCGGAAAAGGTTGATGTTATGAATACAAAACAGGCGGTTGATGACCGAATACTTGAATTATGTGAAGAAAGAGGCATTACTGTTAATGCGGCGGCTACTACAGCGGGCATGTCGCCGGTGACTGTATATAGTATTCTCGACGGTAAAAGCCAAAATCCCGGAATAGTCACAATAAAGAAATTGTGTGATGGGTTTGGCATCACGCTCGGTCAATTTTTCAACACGCCGGAGTTTGACGGTCTTGAGCAAGAAATCAAGTGAAAATGTGACGCCGGGCAATATAATGTAGGAAAATAAGCGAATTTATGGTACAATGCCATCAAGCTGATAAAGAAAGAGGGTGTGTGGATGGGTAACGATAATAAAACTCATCGTGAATTTATTGGTGCGCTATACGCTGAAATCAGCAAAAAAATGTTCAAATATGCAAAATTGCAACTGCGTGACAACTATCTTGCAGATGTGGCTGTACAAGAAGCAATGCTTGTAGCGTTGCAAAGGGCGGATACGCTCATTAACACATCTAATCCAGCCGGATGGGTATTCGAAGTCTTGAGAAGAATTTTAAAAAACATGCTTTCAGAAAATGCTAAAATTGGAAAGCGTCTCATTTCTTTGAATGACTGTGTGGAAAATGATTTGCATACATTGGATGAAATTAACCTTAAAATACTTTATGACGGAATCATTTCGGAAGAAGAGTTTTATATACTTGAAAAATTGTATGTGCGCGGCTATACATACAAAGACTTGGCTGATGAGATGAATATGCCCATATCTACAATCGGCATGAAAGCAAAGCGAGGCAAGGAAAAATTACGGAAAAATCTTGAGAAGTAAAAAAATTTTAAATTTGATGTGATTTTTTGGGCTTTTAAAACCACTATATATTAGAGGGGGTAATGAGGATGTACGAGAAAACTCCTAAAAAGCAAATATACACTGCCCTTGAGAGTTTAAGTCTGGAAGAACTTGAAAACTTGCTCAAGCAAGGTTTCAATTCCGATGAAGAACTGGACACGGACTACACAATGGCAATTTTGGAGGTGATTGAAAGACAGGAAACTGAAAATTCAGATTATAAGCCATTCGATATAAAAGCCGGATGGAATGACTTTGAAAAAAATTATATGGGCAAGAAATCCGAATACTTACATCTTGCTCCCCCTAACGACATTCTTGAATCGACTCCAGATGTCCCGGAAAAAACAAGGCATAGAAAGCGTAGACCGAAACGTATGCTTGCTGTTGCCGCAGTGATGGTGGTCTTGTTGGGAACTTTAACAGCACAAGCGTTTGGATACCCTATATTTCAATCTGTTGCACGGTGGACTTCCGGCATTTTTACGGTTGGCGGTACACCTGTAGAAAATCGCCCCGGTACGGATATTACAATCGAACTCCCACTGGGCAAAGAATACAGCTCTATTCAAGAGGTGCTTGATGACATTGGGGTAACTTTCCCGATAGTTCCAACGTGGCATCCAGACGGATTTGTTCAAACGCAGATGGCTGTTATTCCGTTCCCTGAGATGTTGAAACTACACGCCTATTTTGAGAATACAGAACTATCGTTTTCGATTTTCATAGTGGTGCACATAACTCAATTGGACGGCGTGGCGCTATTTCACGAAATAGATGATGACTCTGTTTTCAAATATGAAACTGGCGGAATAGTCCATTACATCATGTCGAATTATGAAAGAGCAGTTGTTGTATGGGTGAACGAAAATGTTGAGGCATCCATTCAAGGAGATATCACGGAGGAAGATTTGCATAGAATGTTAAACTCAATATATGGAGGATAACTTTATGAAGCGCTTTATATCTTTTCTCTTAGTTTGTTTTACTGTATTAGGCATAAGCTCCGGCGGAGCAATGGCAATAACTTATGATGAAGCAATGGATACTATGGATTATATTGAAATACAACCTCATGCCTGTCGATATTTAGCCTCCTATATGGCTTGGACAGCACGGGATGCAAGTGGCGTTCTTCGTGTTAGTTTTACGGTAGTCGCTACAAGTCGGCAACCAAATGTAGGTGTGACACAAATAGCTGTTCAGCGTTGGAATGGCACATCTTGGGTAACGGTGAGGTCATATTTTAGCGCGACCACGCCCGTAATGATGGGAAGCAACAACAGTATACATAGTGCAAGTATTACCCATAATGGAACTGTTGGTGGAGAGTACAGGGCGTTGGTTACTATATTTTCGGGTAGTGCAGCAAGCAACGGTCAACGGATGGTGACTACAAATTCTACTGTTATATAAACACATATTGGCTTGGCGGTGTCAAACGGCACCGCCAATATTCTGAATGGAAAGAAACCTCGGCTTTTTGCCGGGGATATTTTTTTGCATTTTTTGAAAATGAATGTGATTTTTTGACCTCTGAAAACCACTTATATTATAGAGAACAAAATTCGGGCGAGTTTTGCTCAGACTGTCTAATGCTGAGGATACCCCACTTCGGGTCAAGTTGACCCGAGGAGAGGGAACGCTGTCGATAGAAAAATCTGCCCGGCGGCATAATAAAAACCGTAGCTATGGCAGTTGGTCTTTTATGGCGATTAAGCCACACGGCGGTTTTGGATAAATAAATTCAAAGCCGCCGATTTCTTTTGAAAAATCAAGATTCGGAGGGCGTGTTAATTACGCCCTTTTTCAATTGGTGGCGGCACAGAGGAGATGCCGCCATGTTTTATTCGCAGCACTTTCGAAATTGCAACATTAAGCCGCCGGATTTGAATGGCGGCTTAATGTAGAGTAACGCCAACAATCAACTAACCCACTTCGGGTCAACTTGTACTGAAGTACACAATGGCAGACCACGCTGCCGTTCACCGCCAACTCCATTCAATTTTACGAACAAAACCCAAAAAAATTGAATGGAGGACATAATATGTCAACGATAATAAATTTGCGAGATTTCTACTCGTGGTATACGCATGATGAATTTGTAGAAGTATCTGACGAGGTAATGGCGGAGCTTATTGCGGACAAGCGATATGAGAGGGCATATAGGCGGCGCATGTATTATAACAAGGCGCACTATTCCCTTGATGTTGCAGACGGTATAGAAGCGACGGCAGCAGCTTGTCATAACAACAACCCGGAGGTAATATTTACGATGATGGAAATGTATTGCAAGCTATGCCAAGCGCTCAACTCTCTGCCCGAAAAGCAGGGACGTAGAATTGAAGCACTCTACTTGCTTGGCATGAGCAGGAAAGAAATTGCCAAAGCAGAGCGTGCAAGTGAAAGTTCTGTAAACGAAAGTATTAAGCGCGGCTTAAAAGCAATGGAAAAAGTTTTTTCAAATAATTTTCAAAGTTGCCCTGTCTGCACCAAATAATTTCTCACGGTATATGAGAGATACTATTTCTCTCTTAATATATACCGGGGCGAGGGATAAACTAAACCGATGAATTGCATTGTCCTATGAAAATCAAATGATTACGGCAGTTTCCCTCCGGTGCTTCGGTCAACAGAAGCATCGCCAAGGCAAAGGGGCGGCGCAACAGCGTTGCCCCTTTTGTCGTCCCCCGAATATGGCAGACTTCGGGTCAACTTGACCCGAGGTAACAGCAAGATAAATCGGAGGCTTATAGTTATGCAACAAGTCGCAGAACAAAATTATAATTACAAAGTGGGACATATTACTTTTCTAGTTACTCCCATATATAGCCCAGAGCGCGGAGAAACAATGCTGGATATATTGCTTAAATTGATGAGGGCTGATGTTGTTCGCAAGTATGAAAAACAGTAATGAAACAGTAATGAAATGGCTAGTTTTATTTGTGTTAAGCAGTCGGGTGAGATACAATATATGTATAGATGCTACTCACTTGACTGTCGGAAAGGGGGCTGTAATGAAACAGTCAAATGAGAAAAAACACTTCAATGAAACAGCCGCATTATACGTCCGGCTCTCGCGTGATGATGGACCTGAAGCTGAATCCAACAGCATACAGACCCAAAAAGCGTTACTTACAAAAATTGCAAAAGAAAAAGGCTACACAAATCTGTTGGTTTTCGTGGACGATGGCGTATCAGGAGTAACGATGAATCGCCCCGGTTTTACAGAAATGATGGTAGAACTTGAAAAAGGCTACATATCAGCCGTATTTGTTAAAGACCTATCACGGCTCGGAAGAAATTATATTGAAGTCGGAAAACTGACCGAAGAATTTTTCCCTGAACATGATATAAGGTTAGTCGCCGTATCAGATGGAGTAGACAGTAACGAGGGCGATAATGACCTAAACCCTATACGCAATCTTTTTAACGAGTGGTATTCCCGTGACATATCAAAAAAACGGCGAATTAGCAACAGTATCAAGGGCAACTCCGGCGAACCTTTATCCGCTCCGCCGTTTGGTTACATGAAGAATCCTGATAATCCGAAGCATTGGATAATTGACGAAGAAGCAGCTATCATTGTCCGCAGGATTTACAATATGGCTCTTGATGGTTTCGGAACGGAGCAAATTGCTGACAGACTCACAAAGGATATGATTCTATCGCCGGTGCATTATTGGGCTGAAAAAGGGATTAAGAAACCTGCAAAACCAAGCAATCGTGAACCTCATTTTTGGAACGCTTCAACTGTAACTAAAATATTGACGCTTCAGGAATATTGCGGCGACGTTATAAATTTTAAAACATATTCTAAATCATACAAGAATAAAAAGCGGTATGAAAATAACGAGGAAAACATGGCAGTATTTTATAACGTACATGAAGCGGTCATAGACCGGGCAACATGGGAAAAAGTTAAAGCCAAGCGCGGCACACGGAAAAAGACGCAAAAATCCACAACCGAACGCAGTATCTTTTCCGGGATGCTCAAATGCTCCGATTGTGGTAGCAACCTTAATTTTCACTTTAATCAGGGAAACCACGACATAAAATACTTCAACTGTGCCAACAGAAACAGCGGACGTGGCAACTGCCCATCTACTCATTACATAAGGCTTGACTTTCTTGAACAGGTCGTTTTGCACGAGTTTCGCCGCCTTGCTCAATTCGCAAGTATATATGAAGATGATTTTGTTAAGGCGATTATCAGTCACTCCATAGAAACAGCGGAAACCAACAGAGGAATAAAAAAACGGGAGCTTGACGGACTGACGGCGCGTGACAATGAACTTGATTCATTATTTGAACGGATTTACGAAGATAACGTGGCAGGGAAAATCAATGATGAACGCTTTGCGAAAATGTCTAAGAAGTACGAGGGTGAACAAGCCGAACTTGCTAAACAGATTAAGGTACTCAAAGCTGAATTGAAAAAAGAAAACATCAAACAATATACCGCTGATGCTTTTCTTGAGGGGGTTCGCAGATACACCGACGCGCAGGAAGTGACCGGGCGCATGGTAACTGAACTCATTGACCACATTGAAGTTTACCATGCTGAAAGGGTCGAT
>JGI20163J15578_10000796_pt1 | contig 13104 bp, 11 predicted proteins | sample TergutCu122P1_FD_15578 | JGI IMG/M metagenome (IMG submission 15578)
GTCTGTTAATATGTTTTGATTGAGAAAATCGTGTTTTTTTATTGCTAATTACATATTTTTGGCAAAAATCCAACTTAACCAACCACCATTTACCACCAAAAACTAAATTACGCCTAAGGCGCCCTCCGAAAACCTATATTTTTCCAAAAATGGCATGTTGAAAAACCGTGTAACTATGTTGTTTGTTTTTCTAAAATGGGGTTTTCGGAGGTTGCCCTAAGATCTATTGTATTTTACGAATAAAATCTTCGATTTCTTTGATATATCTTAGGTGTAAAACAGTTCTTGTATTTTGCTTTGTGATGTAGTCTTTGAGCATCCAAAATACGTGTTCTCGTACTTCTTGAGACGAATTACGTTGCTCATACTTGTTATATAGTTCAATGAAACGCAGAATCTGTTTTTTTATTCCAACATTATCGATTTGTGTTTTTTTAGAGTCAAAAATCCAAGGACGATCTCTTGCACCTCTGCCTATCATTACAAAGTCACAAGCAGTCTTACTTAGAAGATCAAGACCCTCCATATGACTTGTAACATCACCATTAGCCATAACAGGAATAGACAGTTTTTCCCTAACCTGCTTCATTATAGTCCAATTGACCTTTTTTGCAAGCTTTTGCTGAGCAGTTCGCCCATGAATACAAACAGCCGCCACACCAACATTCTCCAAAGCTTTAGCAATATCCACAGCAACTATTTTTTGAGCATCTATACCTATACGCATCTTTACTGTAACAGGCTTAACGGTCGCTTGAACCATTTTTTTTACAATCCTTTCCAACAAAACAGGATCAGATAACAAAAAAGCCCCATACCCTCGATCCAAAATTTCTTTTTCACTACAACCAACATTAAAATCAATAATATCAGCAAATTCCTCAACTTGCCTTACACTTTTAATAATGGACTCTTCATTATTACCAATTAACTGTACACTCACAGGCCTCTCAAACTCCATTATGTTAAGAAGTTCTTTAACCTCACGCCGACTTTTGTTTTTAACAAACTCGACATCAAACATTTGAGTATAGACCAAACCTGCCTTGTTTTCTTTACAAAGCATCCGAAAAGAAGTACAGTTAACTGCAGCCATTGGCGCGAGGATAAACTTGTTAGAAATGTTAACATTTCCTATTTTCATCTAGTACTCACCACATGACAACACGCTCCTCGCAACAATGTTAAAGCCGTTTAGCATACTTGTCAACTAATTTCGTATTAATTACTTATATAATCAGGTTTTTAATTTTATGTTTGAAAAATGAAAAATCAACATGGTTTTGTTGCCTCAACAGTTCGTTTCAAAACCAAAGCTGCAGCATCTTGGCTAGGCCAACTACCTAATCCACAGTCGGGGCCTGTAAAAGTTAAAATTTCTCCGTATTTTTCTTTTGCAACAAGATAGCGTTTACGGATATTTTCAATTGGTTCAACGAGCTGCTCAAAAGTTGGATTTTCAAAGCCTTTTTCATAAACTTCAGACCAGATGGTATCAATATCTGTACGAGTGATACCTACACGAATTTGTTTGTCAGCCTCTTCGAGCATGTTTTTTGGCACGTCAGCGATATTTCTTGGAGAGGCTGCATATTCAAAAGATAGTACATCTAAACTTTTTACGTTAAGTAAATTGTGAATTCCGTTTGTGAAGTGTAGATGTATTTGTCGTGTTGGGCCATGTAAATCGTATGCTTTCTGCATTGTTTTTACAATAAGTTCAGGTGTAGCAGTCAAATTAGTGTGTCCATAACTGGGTTCATCAATTGAGATCACCTGTGTTTTTATGTATTTGTTGTCCAATATGGCGTTCTTGGCGAAACGGTTAATTGTTTCTGCAAAACCATCTAACACATCTGGGTATGCTATAGTACCGACTTCATGTATGTATTGTTCAAGTGGCCCAAAAATGCAGACACGTAATAAGATTTTTTTATCAAATTCTTCACTTAACTCTTTAGCATACTGATTAAGCACATAAACTTCAGGTAACACGGCCTTGTTTGAGTCTACAACAAATGAACCATTTGCCATTGCTTCATGAACAGCATCACCTATTTGTCTTAAACCGTCGAATTGTTGTGGAAAATTGACAACATCCAAACCACAAGATAGCTTTTTTCGAAAAGAATCTACTACAACTTGACAAAAATTTTTCTGCATAAATTCATCGGCTGTGGGATCCTGTTTATTTATGATAGCTTCTCGGGTTTTCAAGTACGCTTGTGCAAAAGTTTCCCTGTTAATACCTTTAGGTAATGGAAAACTGCCAATGTCATCAATTAATGGACACATAAATAGAAAAAGGATAGAGTTCTATTAAAGGTAACGCAACAAGCTGCAAAAGTGTTGTTTTAAAAGATGATTTATTGGGTTAAAAAAGGTTTTATTATCGTAATCTGATTTTTTCGCCAGTTACGATGTATACTATTGATTCACATACATATACTGCGTGATCAGCTATGCGTTCGAGATAGCGAGACATAAGCACTCTTGAGGTTATAGATCGGCTATTACCAGTTTCTTCTTCAAGCAACTTGTTTAGATGACTTTGATACATTGCATCTACTTCGCGCTCTGTTTCCACTATAGTTTTAGCTAGATCAACATCATGCTTACGCAGAGCATCAATACTAATTTTTACCATTTGAAGAACTTTTTCACACATTTTCTCAACAGATTCTTTTATCTCTATGTCACATTCACTTAATCCGCTTATTTGGTCGTTAATATAGGAAATGTCAAGAGCGTATCTACCATAACGCGCAAAATCATAACCTATCTTCATGTATGATTTAATAGCACGTAAATCTGAGGCTACGGGCTGGAATCGTGTGATAAGTTCAAATGAACGGTCTTCAACTTTATCAGCCATAAGCATCAGTCGGTCAGACATTTCACGGATTTGCCCTTGAACTATTGAACTTTCAATGTAACCCTTTATTGAAATAGAGAGTGTTTGATAGGTTAATTCACCCATCCTAATTAATAACACTGATTGGTTTTCTAATCCTTTGTCTATAAGTCTGCTCATTTTCATTCCTCTTTTTAACCGAATTCACCTGTGATATATTTTTCTGTTAACTTATCTTTTGGGTTTTCGAAAATTTGGTTTGTTTCACCAAACTCGACAAGTTTACCCATATACATAAAAGCGGTATAATCAGAAATGCGGGACGCCTGTTGCATGTTGTGAGTAACTATAACTACGGCGTAGTTCTGTTTAAGCTCTATTACCAGTTTTTCGATTTTTGCAGTAGCAATAGGATCAAGAGCTGAACATGGTTCATCCATAAGTATCACTTCAGGTTGCAAAGCTATTGCACGAGCAATACAGAGCCGCTGTTGTTGACCCCCTGAAATGCTATTACCAGGTTTTTTAAGATCATCTTTAACCTCATCCCAAAGAGTCGCCTGTTCAAGACTTCGTTTTACAATTTCATCAAGGTATTTACCGTTTTTTGCTCCAGTTAATTTCAGTCCAGCAGCAACATTATCATAAATATTCATTGTTGGAAACGGGTTTGGCTTCTGAAAGACCATACCAACGCGTCTTCTAATTTGCACTGGATCGATTTTACGATCATAAATGTCTTTACCATCTAGGAGTATTTTGCCATCCATTTTAGCGTTTGCTGCTAGTTCATGCATACGGTTAAAACATCGTAAAAATGTGGATTTACCACATCCAGATGGGCCAATAATAGCAGTAACAGTATTAGGTTTTATAGCCAAGTTTACAGATTTTAGAACCTGTTTTTGGCCAAACCAAACATTGACATTTATTGCTTGCATTTTAGCTGTTGGATCTATTTCTTGTTGCATCTGAAGAATTTGTGGCTCAGAGATATTTTGTTCTTCTTGTGGTAATGACATCATGCTTTCATTCTACTCCTGCTTACTAATCTTACAGCAACATTAATTATTAAAACTATTAAGATCAAAATTAAGGCAGCACCCCAAGCTTTATCCTGTAACTCTTGAGAATGTTGTAGAGAATTTTTCCAAATTTCTAAGGGCAACGCTGCTATGGGCTGGTTGAAGCCTTGAAAGAAGTAACGGTTTCCAAGAATTGTCATAATGAGAGGTGCTGTTTCTCCAGCGATTCTAGATACAGCTAAGAGTATACCTGTTAAGAGACCGTTTTTAGCTGCTGGAAGTACCACACTTAATGTTGTGCGCCAATTGTGGACACCTAGTGCTAGGGATGCTTCTCGCAGGGTGTTTGGTACAAGTTTTAGAGATTCTTCTGTTGTTCTTGTAACTAGGGGTATTATTATGAATGCTAATGCTATGGAGCCTGCTATTGCTGAGAAGGATCCAAGTGCAAGCACTATTAGACCGTATATAGTAATACCAATTATAATTGATGGAAATTGTGTTATAACGTTGTTGATTGTTCGCAGGTTTTGAGCGTATCGTTTGTGTCCAAATTCAGAAAGATATATGCCGGATAATATGCCTATTGGTATACCTACAAGACTTGTTAATCCAACAATTATCATGGTTCCTTGTATAGCATGTCCTACACCATTAGTTGTTGTTATAAAGGCTAAGCTTAACTGCGGCACACCATTTTTGGTTACTTCAAATAGTATACTAGCCAAGGGTATTACTGCTACTATAACGCAGACAGCGCATAACATGAAAAATAGACTACTTTTAAATTTTCTAAAGCCGTAACTGTTTAACATTATTCAATGGCACCCCCTTTGACTTTGAACACACGTGTCATAACTAGATGTGCTCCAATGTTGATTATTAGACTTATAATTAGTAACGCTAGTCCTACGCCTAGGTATGTTGAAAGTTTAAGGGATCCTGTTGAGGCTTCCATAAAGCCATTAGCTATTATAGACGCCATAGTTTGCCCTGATTGAAATAACGATATGGGCATAGCTGCAGGGCCTGTAGTATTACCTATTAACATTGCAACGGCCATTGTTTCACCTACTGCTCGTCCTAAACCTAGAATTATAGCACCAAATATGCCTGATTTGCCATAGTTTAGTACCCAGCGTTTTGTTACTTCCCACTTTGTTGCGCCAATGCTGTATGCACCTTCACGGATAGAGTTAGGCACTGCTGTTAGGACTTCTTTTGAGATTGAAGCTATTGTAGGGATAATCATTATAGCTAAGATTACTCCAGCTGTAAGTATACCTAAACCTGTTGGTGTACCGCTAAATATTGGTATCCAGCCGAGATGTTGGGATAAGGGTATTTCTACATAGTTTAACATCCAGCCGCGTAAAATAAAGAGTCCCCAGAGGCCATATATTACGCTGGGGACTGCTGCGAGTAATTCTACAAGGTAGCTTATAGGCACGCGTATTGATCGTGGAGCCATTTCTACTAAAAAAATGGCTATGCCAATGCTTAAAGGTACACCGATTATTAATGCGATTCCTGAGGTTACAAATGTGCCTAAAATGTAAGGCAATATACCGTATATTTCTATTCCTTCAACAGGGTTCCATTGTTGCCCGAAAAAAAAGTGTAGTCCAAAGTTTTGTACTACAGGTATTGAGCCTTTTATTAAAGTGTAGCCTATTGTGAGTAAAATTATTAGTGCTGAAGCAGCAATTATTGTGGTGGCGGTTTTAAAGATGTTATCTCCAGTTATTTTGAATTTTGATGTTTTTTTAGTTTGATGTTGTTTGTTTGGAGACTTCACTTTTTTCACTCTTACAATATTGTTGCTATTGTTTGTTCATTAAATGTTATTAACGTAATAGTTTCTATGTTAATTGCTACAACGTTATCGGGTAGAGGGGCATAGTTTGAACTTGTTGCTAAATTTTGGCCGTCGTTTACCATGTACAAGAGGAAGTGTACCAGTTCTGTTGCGCGTTCTTGAGTCATTCCTGCGATAACGTTGAGTTCTTTATAGACCAATATATAGCTAAAACTTACAATTGGATACGCTTGAGGGTCATTAGCGTTAAGAAGGTTTACGTTTGCCCAGTCAGCGTTTCCTGCAGGCAGTCCTGTTAAAGCAACAGCTTGCGCAGCTATAGCAGCAGCTTCAAGAGATGGCAAAATATAATCACCTGAAGGGTTCTGAACTGCAACAACAGGCATATCCGTTTGTAAAACATAAGCAAGTTCAACATAACCAATAGAATTAGGGGTACTGCTGACAATTTGTGCTACCCCAGTGTTGCCACTTGACGCGATATCATTAGCTGCAGGCCAAGCAACAGTTTTACTCTGACCAACATTATTCTTCCAAGAAGAACTTACCTCGCTTAGATAGCCCGTAAAAACAAATGTTGTACCAGAACTGTCACTACGGTGTACAGTAGTTATTTTTGCTGCAGGCAAAGTAAAGGTTGGATTTATGTTTGTGATTGCAGAGTCGTTCCACATTGTTATTTTGCCTTCAAAAATATCTGCTATTATTTGACCAGTTAATTTAAGTCCTGAGGGGACATCTGGAATATTGTATGTTATAGCTATTGAACCTATAGTTACAGGTATATGTAGCGCGTTTGGTGCTTTCTCTCTCTCAGATGCGGATAACGGCGCGTCTGAGCCTGCGAAAACGACGGTTTTATCTATTAACGCAGTTATACCTGCACCACTACCACTTGGTTGATAATTCACTTGCGTGTAAGGTTTTTCTTTGTTGTATTCTGTTATCATTCTATCAATAAGAGGATAGGGAAAACTAGCTCCAGCACTATTTAGCAACACTGCTTTAGCTGAAATTGAATAAGTAACTGATATAAAGGCTATTGATAGTACACATATGGCAACTATTGCAAATGCGGCATACTTTGTAACCATGTTTTGTTAGCGCCTTTAATGTTTACTTAGAAAAGCTTGATGCGTTATATAGTAAACCTACATAAAATATATAGTATATATAGATGCAATAAACATATTATAAATACACAAAAAGCAGCGAAAAACAAAAATGTCAAATAAAAAAACAACCACAATAGAAAAAATAAACGAAGAACAAAGAAAACTCCAAATCACCGGCGGAACCACATTCACAATATCACTCCCTAAAAGCTGGGCCACAAGAAACAACCTAAAACGTGGCAGCCCCATAATCCTACATGAAGAAGAAGACGGCACACTCTCCATATCATCTACAAAATTTGAAAAAAAAGAAAAAAAAGACGAAGCACACATCAAAACAAACATAAACGACAACCCCGACGCCATCATGCGAACAGCCATAGCGGCATACCTAAACGGCTACAACATAATGCATATTCGCACCCAAAACCAAAAAACGTTAAACATAAAAACACGCAATCACCTCAAAAACTTTACCAGAAATTATCTCGTCGGAACAGAAATAGTAACCGATACCCCAAACGAACTAACACTTCAAGTACTACTCAACTACCCAGAACTAACTATACACAACGCCCTTAGACGCATGTCAATTATAGCATCATCCATGCAAAAAGAAGCCCTAAACGCCCTAAACAACCTAGACCAACAAAACGCCAAAGCAATTATAGAAACAGACAGAGAAGTAAACAGATTCGGACTCTACATAGTAAGACTAATAAAACTCGCCGTTTCAAACCCAAGAATCGTAAAAGACATAGGATTAAGCTCCCAAAAAGAATGCATAGGCTACCGACTAATTGCAAAATCAGTCGAACGCACCGCTGATCACGCCACAAAAATGGCCGAAAACATTCTATTTCTAAAAGAACACGTAAACAATAACCTCTTAGAAAAAATAGGTCAATTAAGCACTTTAGCCAACACCATGTTTGAAAACTCTATAGAATCACTATTTAAACACGATTTCAACCTAGCAGAAAGCGTAATCGAAAAACTCAGCCAAGCACACAAATTCGAAAAAGAAGCCATACTACTAACACACAAGCATAACATAGAAGAAATAGTCAACATAAGACTACTAATAGAAAGCGTACGTCGCATAGCAGAATACGCCAGTGACATATCAGAAGTAGTTCTAAACATGACAGTAGAATCAGTCCTAAACTAGCTAAAGCAAAAAACAACCAAACAATTTTTAACATACCATAAAATAAAAAAGGAAATAATAGACAGAAAGTAACAAAAAAGTTACTTTAATTTTTTAACGGATTCGTTAGCTCGTTCTAATTCCTGTTTTTTACTACTCTGGTACACTAAAACTTTCTCTGATAAGTCAGTGTCATTTAACGCCAAAATTTTTGCCACTGCAATAGCGGCACCTTCAGGCTCCACAGTAACAACAGAACCAATACCACTTGGCACACGAAGAGACGAATAAATATCAGCACCACCAAATTTTTCGCTATAAGGAGGAACAGCAACCACAGGTTTTAACGTATTACCATCAATAAAGGCACTTAACGCGTTAGAACGCCCAGCAACGGTAACATAAACAATTTTTTCATTCTCAAACTCTTTAAGAATTCCCAATACTACCAAAGGAGTCTTATGCGCAGACGCCACACGAAATTCATATGCCACATCAAGAAATTTAAGATACTTGGCAATTTCGCGAGAAAACTCTAAATCACGCTCAGAACCCATAATAATTACAGCTTTACCTACCATATTTATTCACTATAGAAATCATTTAAAAAGCAACTAATTAACATACCCCACATGACACCACATTAAACCATCAAACATACAAAAAATTAGTTAACACACATAACATACTCCACATAAATAAAGAACAGCCAAAAAATTTTTACAATGAGTTATTTAAAACATCTAAACATACAACACAGTGTAACAAGTAAAACGTTTTAATTAAAAAAATTGGTGACACAAAAACCATGCATAGATCAACAATATAATGCTTCACACATTATGAAGAATATTTAGGCTTCACGCAAATATCGCTCAAACACCACCCATTGATTGACAACTCAGGCGATTGGTGGCCGCGGGCTGAGCTAGTCGACCGAAGTCTTCTAGCTTACACCCCGGCTCCATCAAACCCATCTTTTATGGGTGCCTTCGTCCAGTGAAACTGGAATGGCTGCCTCTTTTCAGGAGAGGCTTCGAGCTTAGATGCTTTCAGCTCTTATCCACAATAGCGTGGCTGCCCGGCGACTGCCTTATCAGACAACCGGTTAACTAGAGGCTACAGCGTCCCGTTCCTCTCGTACTGGGGACCCTTTCCCCTCAAGCAGCCAACACTCCCAGCAGATAAAGTCCGACCTGTCTCACGACGGTCTAAACCCAGCTCACGTTCCCTTTTAATAGGCGAGCAGCCTCACCCTTGGTCCCTTATGCAGGACCAGGATAGGAAGAGCCGACATCGAGGTACCAAGCCGCGGGGTCGATGGGGACTCTCGCCCGCGACAAGCCTGTTATCCCTAGGGTAATTTTTCTGACACATCCAGCCCCCACCAAAGGGGAGCATGGATGATCGCTAAGCCCGGATTTCTCCTCTGCATCCCTTACTGTTTGGGATACAGTCAGGCTGGCTTTTGCCCTTGCACTCTACGGAGGGTTTCTGTCCCCCCTGAGCCAACCTTAGGGCGCCCTTGATATCTTTTCAAGGGCGTGCCGCCCCAGCCGAACTGCCCACCTACCGGTGTTCCAGCCCACATGGGGCCGGTAAGAAACACGGTTGCAGAAAGTCGGTGTTCCATTGTTGCCTCCCCCACGTCCCAGAGAACGCAGGATCGACGGCTCCCGACTACGCTCTGCATCCACAACCGTATTCCAGCGGCAGGCTGCAGTAAAACTCCACAGGGACTTCTTTTCCCGCTGGGAGATCGTGGACTGTTCGTCCACGTTATGTGGTTTCACCGGGTACTACGCGGGGACAGTGGGGCCCTCGTTGATCCATTCATGCACGTCGGAACTTACCCGACAAGGCATTTGGCTACCTTGAGAGAGTCAGAGTTACTCCCGGCGTTTGCAGGCCCTTAGCCCAGTTGGACCCAGGTTTCAGGTACCTGTACTGGCCAGGATTCAGAAGCCGTTCACAAGCTTTCGCTCTTGCGGCTTCCTATGTTTTTATTAAACAGTCGAGACCCCTTTGACACTGCGACCTGCTCTCCCAGCACTAGGCTGAAAGAACAGGCACCCCTTATACCAAAGGTACGGGGCTAATTTGCCGAGTTCCCTCGCATTAGTGTATACCCGACACGCCTTAGGTTTCTCGCCTAGGGACACCTGTGTCGGTTCTAGGTACGATCATAGAGGATCCTTCTTAATGCGTTTTTCAGTGGCTCTAGGGATCAACTGAACCTCCCTAAACGGGAGGCTATTCCCAAGTTCGCCTGGTTCTCGCCATTACGGCACTCCCCAGGTTTATAAAGTTAAACAAGGCGAAGACCTTGCTCAATCTACCCCTAAGCGTCGACATTAAGCTTGCGTTGCCGCGCGTACCTCTATGGTTCCGGAATTTTAGCCGGATTCCCTTTTTCGGCATAATCGGTTAAGTTATGCCTTAGGATCGACTTACCCCCGGCTGACGATCGTTGCCGGGGAACCCTGGCCCCTTCGGCGGAAAAGATTCTCACTTTTCTTTGCTGTTACTACCACCGGGATCCGCAATCCTAATCGGTCCACTGGACCTCACAGCCCAGCTTCTGCCCAACTAGGACGCCTTCCTACCAGCGCAGCCAAAGCTGCGTTCTAAGGTATCGGTAGCTGGCTTAGCCCCGTCAATTTTCGAGGCCGTCAGCCTCGGCGGGTGAGCTGTTACGCTTTCTTTGAAGGATNGCTGCTTCTAAGCTTACCTCCCCGCTGTCTGAGGCTGACGACGCTCTTTTGTTTGACATTTAGCCAGCATTTGGGGACCTTAACCTTAGTCTGGGTTGTCCCCCTCTCGGTCGTGGAGCTTACCCCCACTAACCCGTCTCTTGAGGTCTTAAGTGCGGGTGGATTCGTAGTTTGAAAGGAAAGTGGACTCTTTCGAATCCTTGTTTCCCAATCAGTGCTCTACCCCACCAGCTACCTCGCTCAAGGCTGGGCTCAGGCCCACTTCGGAAGGAACTAGCTATCACCAGACTAGATTGGTCTTTAGCCCCTAGCCCCAGGTCTGGGGAACGAATTGCACGTCAGAACCCTTTCGAGCCTCCACTAGGCTTTCGCCTAGCTTCGCCCTGCCCAGGGCTAGATCGTCTGGTTTCTAGTATGTATTGCTATGACTCCAGGCATTTTCAGACCTTGCGCCTCGCTCCTTACGGAGTTGCGCGCATATCGGTTTCCCTATGCTTACGGACTTTAAATCCTTAGGCTTGCCATAGCAATAAACTCCCCGGCCCGTGTTTCTAGACGGAACGTGTAACCCTGATCACCTCACCTCGTACTGCCGCTTTACAACGGTCTCCTTCGGAGAGGGTCTACTCTTTCGGGCCACACACGTCTGTTACTGTCTGGTTTCAGGCACTTTTCACCCCCATTCCGGGGTACTTTTCAGTTTTCCGTCACCGTACTAGTGCGCTATCGGTCTTGAGTTGTATTTAGTCTTGGAAGTTGGTGACTCCCATCTTTCTGCACCCAAGCCAGGGTACAGTAGTCAGGAACACCGGACATAATTCATTCTAGCTTACGTTTACGGGGCTATCACCCTCTATGGCAGGCCATTTCAGGCCATTTCAGCTTTACTAGTTAAGAAGAATCCGGGTCCATACTCTACATCTCCCACAAGTTTCCCTGCGGGATTCGGTTTGGACTTTTCCCGTTTCGCTCGCTGCTATTAAGGGAATCTCTATTGGTTTCTTTTCCTTCCCCTACTAAGATGCTTCCGTTCGGGGAGTTCCCGTTCCGTAAAGGAACATTACTAGGAAGTCCCATTCAGGTATCCTCGGTTCTAAAGCTGCTTGCGCTTACCCGAGGCAGTATCGCGGCTTGCCGCGCCCTTCTTCGGCTCTCAAGCCGAGCCATCCTCCAGACAGCGTAACATGTTCAGGCCAATGGTAGTGTTTGTTTGGCGTTTGGTGAAAACCTAATTGTTTTCTCCACATATACTACTATATTATTATTTTACTTACTATTGTGTTGCGCGTCGTATTGCTGACCTATGCATGGTGTCATTGTGAGCGTACACATTTTCGACACATGTGGACTCCGTCACACCCTTCACTCCACATCTATTAAATGGGAGTTGCATCCTTTAATTCAGAAACTATGGTTCACCCATAATTGCTGAATTGCATTAGAAGCGAATATCAACAATATAAGCATATCGTATCAGATATCAGTGTTTCTCGACAAAACAATTTAGAGCCCAACTCCTCAACACATTCCCAAAAAGATGCTCTACCCTACTCTACGAGACTACTTTAAACAAAAAAACACAACAAATAAAAAACAAATAAAGCTTACGCATAAAAACGAAAAATCAAAACACAAAATAGCCCCCGAATTCAGAAAAATATTAATCATCATCAGTAACTTTTATTTGGGTAAGTTTTTATGTGAGGATGTAAAAATGATTTACATTGCCTCGATAGCTCAGCCCGGTAGAGCGGCTGCCTTGTAAGCAGCAGGCCGTGGGATCAAGGCCCACTCGAGGCTCCAATTGTTTGAGTGTAAAGCCTTTTGCCCTTTTTAATTCTCAAAAAACATATAAGAACATGACAAACAACAAGCCAATCCACGACTACGAACAAAGCTTAGCAAGACAACGCCGAACCATAGCACAACTCCCAAACGGCAAAACCACCCTACACTTTCTAGACCACCTATGCGCACTAGGTCTCTCAGTAGCACGAGTCGCCAAATACGCCACTCACCTACCCCCATTATTACGCATAATAGACACAGATATCAAAACAATAACTAAGCAAGACCTTGAGCACATAATAGCCACCATAAATAGCAGTCATCAAAAAGAATGGACCAAACATGACAAAAAGCTAATTCTACGCAAACTAGTCCAATACGCCAAAGCAGGCAGCTGCGCCAAAGGCACACCCCTACCCTCAGAAGTAAACTGGATAAGCCTAACCATAAAAGAAAAAGACCCAAGAGTAACCCCTGAAAACCTTCTAACACAAGAAGAATTCATAGCCATCATAAAAGCCACCACCAACAAACGTGACAGAGCAATGATTTATGTACTCTTTGAAGCTGCCCTTCGACCAGGAGAACTCTTAACCATGACAATTGGTAGCGTACTATTCAAAGACGAATACTGCCTAA
>JGI20163J15578_10000797_pt1 | contig 13093 bp, 14 predicted proteins | sample TergutCu122P1_FD_15578 | JGI IMG/M metagenome (IMG submission 15578)
GTTCCCCGCCATTCACCCGCTGGATTCCTGGTCGAAGTACAAGGGGATCATTGACGGTGAAAAAGTCAAATACGCCCACGGCTTTTTGCGGCGGGGCTCCGAAGTCGAGCAAATGATGAAAGTTGTCGGCGAAGAAGGCACGAGCATTGATGATTATATAATCTACCTTAAAGGCGAGCTTATCGACTCCGTCTACTTTCAGCAGAACTCCTTTGATGAGGTTGATGCGGCGGTCAAGCCGGAACGGCAAAAATATAAATTCGCCAAGCTTTTAACCATTCTTGCTTCACAGTTTAATTTTCCTGACAAAAACGAAGCGCGTAACTGGTTTAACAGGCTCAGGCAGAAATTCCTGGATTATAACGGTTCCGTATGGCAGGAAGAGCGCTTTAAGGCGCTGGAAAAAGAGATCGATGAAGCTGTGAGTAAACAGTCAACAGGTCTGGACAAGGCCGCTGAGAAAATTCTGGTTCCATTGGGAAGCGCGCTTCCCAATGGAACTGAGGCATAGGACGGAATTGATATGAAAAAGGTATACAGCAAGATAGAATCCATTACCGGAAGCGTTATCACCGTCCGGGCCGATGGTATCCGCTACGGAGACCTTGCGGAGGTTGACACCGCTTTCGGTACCTCGCTGGCAGAGGTAAACCGCCTGGAAAATGATCTTGTTTCGCTACAGGTTTTCGCCGGCGGCCGGGGTATTTCCACCAACGACACAGTGCGCTTTTTGGGGCGCCCGATGCAGGTGGCATTTTCCGAAAACCTGGTAGGCCGGGTATTCTCCGGTTCAGGTAAACCTCGCGATAACGGCCCGGCGCTGCAGGAAAACATGATTCCCATTGGCGGCCCCTCGGTAAACCCATCCCAGCGAGTTATCCCCAGGGAAATGATCCGCACGGGTATACCCATGATCGACCTGTTTAACACCCTGGTAGTTTCCCAGAAGCTGCCGATTTTCTCGGTTTCTGGCGAACCCTACAACGAACTTCTGGCGCGCATTGCAATGCAGGCCGAAGTTGACGTTATCGTTCTGGGCGGTATGGGTCTTAAGTATGATGATTATCTGTACTTTAAGGACACCCTTGAAGAAGGCGGCGCTTTAAGCCGCACGGTCATGTTTGTCCATACCGCTTCTGATCCCACGGTAGAATGTCTCATGATTCCCGACATGTCGCTTGCAGTGGCCGAGCAGTTCGCCCTTCAAGGTAAAGACGTATTGGTACTCCTTACCGACATGACCAACTTCGCGGACGCCATGAAGGAAATCTCGATTATTCAGGAACAGGTTCCGTCAAACCGCGGTTACCCCGGCGACCTTTACAGCCAGCTTGCTTCCCGCTACGAAAAAGCCGTTGACTTTGAAACCGCCGGTTCCATCACGGTGCTTGGCGTAACAACCATGCCCGGCGATGACGTAACGCATCCTGTGCCGGACAATACCGGTTATATTACCGAGGGGCAGTATTATCTTAAAAACGGCCGTATCGAACCTTTTGGTTCCCTTTCCCGCCTCAAGCAGATGGTTAACGGCAAAACCAGGGCGGATCACCGGGCGCTCATGGACGGTATGATCAAGCTCTATGCTTCGTACAAGGACACCCTTGAAAAAAAGGCGATGGGATTTATCATGACCCACTGGGACGAAAAGCTTCTCAAATACGGAAATTTGTTTGAGAAACAAATGATGGATCTTTCGGTGAATATTCCCCTGGAACGTGCCCTGGATTTGGGCTGGGAAATTCTGTCCGGTTGTTTCAGCCCCGAAGAAACAGGGCTGCGAACTGAACTGATTTCCAAATTCTGGCCCAAAAAGGATTAGGTGGCGAGGCAATGGCAAAAATAAAGCTCACCAAAAACGAGCTCAAAAAGCAGAAAGACGCCCTGAAGATGTACAAGCGTTATCTGCCTACATTGATTCTCAAAAAGCAGCAGCTCCAGGCGGAGATTAGGACTACTGAAATTCGCATCCGTGAACTTATGGAAGAAAAGGACAGAATTAGTACGGGATTTAAGTCCTGGATTGCTGTTTTTGGCGAAAAAGGCATTTTTACTCCGGAAATTCTTAAAATTTCCGAGCTTAAAACCGCTGAGGGCAATATCGCGGGTGTGGCCATCCCCATTTTTAAGGGGGCGGAATTCGAGATTTTTCCATATGATCTAACACGTATGCCTTTTTGGCTTGACATCGCGGTGGAAAGGCTAAAGCGGGTTATTCTTCTTGATTTGGAAGCCCGGATTCTTGAAGAACAGCGCCGCCGCCTGGCTCATGAACTGCGAATTACCACCCAGCGCGTGAATCTTTTTGAAAAGATCAAAATTCCCGAAACCAGGGAAAATATCAAAAAAATTCAGGTTTATCTGGGAGATCAGCAGACAGCCGCCGTTGTTCGCGGGAAAATCGCAAAACGCGGCCTTGCCAAGGCTTCCGCAGGAAGCCAGGCTGCCGCAGGAGGCGCATCATGATAGTACCCATGAAAAAAGTGTGCCTTCTTGTGCAGGAAAAAAGTCAGAACGAGGCCATGATTAAATTGCGCGAAGTTGGGGTGGTGCATGTCGAAAAGACCGGAGCCGGTTCTGACGGCCTTTCCAAAGCGCTTGAACGCAAGGCCAAAGTTGAAGAAGCAATAGGCCTAATCTCGCCGTTTAAGCCGCAAAAGAAAAATATTTCTTCCGGGCAGGAGCAGCTTCCCGCCGCCCATATGGGACGCCGGGCGGTTGATAAGGCAAGGAACGGAATATGGACGCCCTATTCACTGGATGCCGTAAATGCCGAAAGGCCGGAACTTGTTCAGCTTATGCTGGGTTTTGGCAAAAAGCGCAAAGAGCTTGAGGAACATGAAATTTTTCTTACAAGGGAACTTTCCCGCATTGCTCCCTGGGGTGAATTTGATCCTGCATCGGTGCGGGATTTAGCTGCATTGGGCCAGCCGGTTTATCTTTATGAGCTGACTCTGGAGTCTTTTGCGGCTCTTCCAAAAGAGGTCCGCTATATCAAGATAAGTCAGGGAAAAACCTTTGTGCAGTTATTGGTTTTGGACGAAGAAATTCCCGGAGTACAGCCTTTTCAGCTTCCGGAAAAATCCCTTTCACAGTATCAGGCGGAACTGGAAGAAACAAAGAAAAACCAATATGAGTTACACGAGCGGATAAAGAGTTTTGCAGACCGTCGCCCTGTATTAAAAAGAGAATTAACAGACGTAGAGTGTGAAATTGATTTTGAATCAACACTGGCAACGCTTGTCAATGTGGAAGAAACACCCCCTGAGTTCGGGATTTCCTACCTGAAAGGTTATCTGCCTGCAGACGAATTGCCAAAACTCCAGGCCGTGGCAAAGGAAAATTCCTGGGCATTGGTTTCAGACGAGCCGGCTCCAGATGTTAATCCTCCCACAAAGTTAAAAAACAACCCGGTAGTCCGGCTCATTCAGCCGTTATTCTCGTTTTTGGGAACAATCCCCGGTTACCGTGAATTTGACATAAGCGCTCCCTATTTGATTTTTTTCAGCCTTTTCTTCGCGATGATTTTCGGAGATGCAGCTTACGGTTTGCTTATTTTTGGAGCAGCATTGTTTTTCGGAATGAAAATCAAAAAGAGTGACGGCAAAATGCCCGATGTGATAAAACTGTTTATGCTTCTTGCCGTCTGTACTGTCGCATGGGGAGCCATAAACGGCAATTGGTTTGCAATTCCCCGTGAGAATCTCCCCCTCTTTTTAAGCGTGCTTATCATTCCGCCGTTTAACAATACGGGGCCGCTTGTTGCATTTCCCTCTTTTTTGCAGAATATTTTCCAGCTTCCGGCTGAAGTGCCAATGGACGAATTAAAGACACGCTGGGCTATTCAGTTCCTCTGCTTTACTGTGGCTGTTATCCAGCTCACTCTTGCCAGAGGCACACGAATCAAAAAACTCTTCCCGTCGCTTCTGGCAATTGCACAGGTTGGCTGGTTTATTATGATGCTTGGTCTTTACTTTGTGGTTTTGTCCATTATGCTTAATATTCCGCTTCCGCCTTTTGTTCCTCATCTGTTGATAGGAGGTCTTTCGCTTATTTTGATTTTTGGCGAACAGCGAGGCGGAAATTTCTTCAAAAATATTGCAAAGGGCCTTACCGGTTCTTTCTCGTTATTTTTGAAACTTGTAAGCTGTTTTGCCGATATTCTCAGTTATATCCGTCTTTTTGCGGTTGGTCTGGCCGGAAGCATGATTGGCCAGGTTTTTAACTCCCTGGCAATGCCGGGCGGCGGGTTTGGCAGTTTCGGNCTCGTTTTTATTCTTAATCTCATTATGGCAATAGCGATTCTCGTTTTTGGCCATGGCCTTAACATTGCGCTGACCGCCATGGCGGTAGTAGTTCATGGTGTGCGTCTTAATCTTTTGGAGTTTGCCGGCAACCATCTTGAGATGGAATGGTCCGGTTATGAATACAAGCCTTTTGCGTTAAAGCAGAAGAATTAAGTAAAGACAAGGAGATCATAGATGGAAGTAGGTTTATTGGGGTGGATTGGGATCGGAGGTGTTTTTGGGCTCTCCTGTATTGGAGCAGCGATTGGAATGGCTGCAAATGGACCGGCCGTTATCGGCGCCTGGAAAAAATGCTATCTTCAAAACAAACCGGCGCCCTTTATTATATTGGTTTTTGCAGGTACAACTTTGACCAACATAATTTACGGTTTCATTTTGCTCACAGTGTTTATGGGCAGTAATCTCGGCGATCCGCAGCTTTTTGTGCTTGGTATAGGTGCAGGTCTTTGTATTGGCGCCGTGGCCATTACGCAGGCCATGTGTTCTGCTGCCGGCGCTGAAGCTTATGTGGAAACAGGAAAGGGTTTTGGAAACTATTTGATGGTTGTTGGTATTGCTGAAACAGTATCCCTTTTCTCGGTAGTTTTCACCATAATTTTGTCATAAATTGTCACGTATCACGAGGCAGGTAAAAATAGGCGGCTTCGATCATGTTGAAGCCGTTGTTCTCGGAGGCGGCTTTCCACCGGTAATTCAAACCATGTGGAAGGATCGCCTTTCTTTTTCCGACCTTGAAGGGGAGGCGGCAAAGGCGCTTGTAAGGCGTATCGAAGGCCTGAAAAAGATGGGCTGCGGCATTCTTCGCTTTGCCGTCCCCGATTTAAACGCCGCCGACTTGCTTGGAAATCTCTCCTCTATGGTTTCCATGCCCCTTGTTGCAGACATTCACTTCGATTATAAAATAGCGCTGCGCTGNCTTGATTTTCCCATCGCAAAAATACGCATAAATCCCGGTAATATTGGTAACCACGACAAGGTTAAGGCGGTTTTATCCAAAGCAGCGTTTAATTCCAGGCCTATTCGCGTAGGCGTTAATGGCGGGAGTTTGCCGTTAGACCTCAGAAAAAAGGTGGATGAAGGCTCTCTTGAAAACGCAGAGGCCCTTGTACTGGCTGCAGAACGGGAAATTGCCCTGTTCGATGAATTCGGCTTCACGGAGAGTGTAGTCTCAATAAAAGCCTCCTCGGTTGCCGATACTATAAAGGCAAACAGAATATTTGCAGGGCGAAGCGATATTCCCCTGCATGTGGGGGTAACCGAAGCCGGGCCCCTGATTGGCGGGGTGGTGCGGAATACCGCAGCTCTGGTTACATTGCTTAAAGAGGGCATTGGCGAAACAATCCGGGTTTCCCTGTCGGATACAATGGAAAGGGAAGTGATTGCTGCAAGGGAAATCCTCGCAGTTGTCACGGAAATGACCGGGGAAGAGTCGCCGCCGGGGGTTCAGATTATTTCATGCCCCAAATGCGGCCGCAGCAGCTTTGACACCCATGCCTTTACCGAACGCTGGCTGAGCCGGTTTTATGTTATGGAAAAAAACATAAGCGTGGCAATAATGGGCTGCGCGGTAAACGGCCCCGGGGAAGCCCGCCACGCGGATATTGGCATTACCGGCGCCGGGGACAAAGTATTAATCTTCCGGAAGGGAGAGGTAATCCGGAGTATAGATGGCGCTGGTGAAATAGACGCCATCTTTGAGGAAGAACTGGAGAGAATTTAGAAGAGACTGGAAAGTTTTATCACGGATGGCACAGAGTTGCACGAAGTTTTCACGGAGATTTGATGTATAAAAGGCTACTTTTGTTATTTGTTTTATTTACGCTCGTTTCGGGGCTGGCTGCGGCGGAGGAGCCCTGGTGGTTTACGCTTGAGCGGGGGAAACAGCACTTTCGCAGCGGATTTTACGGGGACGCGCTTATTGCCTTTGAGGCCGCGCGCCGGGCCAGGATTGCTCATTTTACCCGTCTTGAGCGGGAGTTTATTCGATACCTCTCGGACCCGTATGTTCGCCGTTTTGGCGATACACTGGAGTTTATTGAGTGGCATGTTAACGATCGAAACATAACCGAAATCGCTGCCGTCCTGGCTGAGCTTTACCACCGGGTTCCCAGGGCTTCCCTTAACGGCTCTGTCAGACGGGCGCTTGAAGAGCTGGATCGCTTGAAAAGATATCCGGAAGCTGAATTTTGGATAGGCGAAACTTTCCGCGCCGAAGGGGAATTAAGTATGGCCCTCAGGCATTATGAAAGGGCACTGGCAGACAGGGATCTTCTTAAAACTCCCGGATTTGACGTTGAAATTCTTTACAGAATAACAAATATTCACAGAACTCGCGGTGAGTATCCGCAAATGGAAAGGCGCGCCAGAGAAATTCTTGAAGGAACAGGCCCTAACGGTGAGCCAAGGGACAGGCTTTGGACGGCAGGTAATATGCGTGCGGCTATGGTCAGGTTCCTGGAAAATGAAGGGGTAAATGGCTTCCTTGCCATGTACAGGCACGATAATATGGTCACCGAAAGGACTCACCGGCTTTTGGGGTTCTTCTACCAATCGTCAAACCGCATTGTGGCCATTGAGCATCTGATGTTCGCTTTTTTAATCCAAAACACGGTTCTTATTAATGAGATAATACACCGTGATTTTGATTTTATATTTACAACACTGGAAGCGCTGCAGGCGGTTGTAAATACAAGGCCGGAACTTGTAGCATTTAAGGAAGAAGTAGAGTATTACCGTACCATATATTATCTGGCAACTGTCCTTCACGCTACGGGAAGAACAAGGCCTTCTGCGCAACTCTGGTCATTTCTGGCCGGAAGCAGGGATGCGTGTATTTGGGGAGAACGCGCCAGGAGAAGCAGTGTGCCTGTAACCGGAAGGCCCTGACAGGTTTTCCGTTGTTTAACGCAGGGTTGACATCTCAATTCCGTTTAAAATAAGAACTTCCGGCCGGAACTCAAAGTGCATGGTATCGAAACGCTGCCATTTGCCGCCCCAGACAAAACCGAATGATTCAAATGCCCTAATCACTGCATCAGGCGGATGATAGCGGCGTTCAAAAGGAATGTTCCACCAATTCTCCCCGGCCCATTGCCAGAAAACTGCCCTTCCGCCTGTACGTCTGGGAAGAATGTCGATAGCAGCTCCATAGGAATGAAACGATCTGGATTGGGTGCCGCCAATATCCCGCCAGGCCCACCCGGAAACAGAAGAAATATTATTTATCCAGGCCCATATCCGCGGATCCTCTCTTGCGGCATCCAGAATATGCTCCTCAACCAGTGAAAGATCTTCCAAAATCGAATAGTGAACCGTTACCGGAAATCCGAGAAATCTGATGGTTTTTACCCGTCTGTAAGATTCATTATGGCTGTGCGCCCGGTAGAGGGTATCAAAAAAATAATGAGATCGCCGGCGCGTATGTCTCGCTGCATCCAGATAGCGGAATCGTTCAATTTGTTCGGGAGTAGGCGGTGTCCAGGCCGGCAGTTCTCTGGGGTAATTGTAAAAGGCAATGGGGCTGTATTCAGAAGCTCTGTACAGTAACCTTTCCGGAAGCAGTCTTCCCTCTGCATAATAAAACCATGTGTCCCTTAACAATACAGCCCAGTCGCCGTTACGGTATTCAGCCTTCAAAACCCGCCGGGGATAAGCCTTAACCAGGGCTCTTGTAACCTGTTCTGCCCTGCATGGTATTGGCTGCTCATACAGCACGGCTTCCGGCATGGCCGCCGGTTCCGCCGCCAGCAAGGCTTCTTCTTCAGCTTCAATTTGAAAGATTGAGGGGGCAAAACGGGATACAGCCGGCATTATACCAAAGGCAAAAGCAAAACCGGTTTTCAGCGCCAATAACAAGAGAAAAACCAATGTAACTATTTTGATATTCATACCGGTGTTAACGCCAGACTCTTCCCGCGGCAAGCCCCCAGCGCTCGTTTACATAAGCGGAAAAAACTTCAGCTTCAGCAGTAAATACCCTGGCAAGATCCGGCCAAAAACGCCTTCCATCCCTGATTTCTTCCCTAACCGGAAGGTAGATGCTGTGGCGGGGAGAACGGGTAAGTATCAGATTGGGCAGGTGTTGTCCAAAGTACCAGGCGGCATTTGCAACAGGATATTGAAGTATATGACCCATAAATTCGTTTATGACAAGAAAATCATAACCTGTATCGTATTCCTGAACCTGTAACCAGGCAATAAAAAAGTCTCTTGCAAAAGCGGGGAAAGCTTCCCACCTTTGACGGCTGAATCTCTGAAAATCCTCGTCAATAAAATAAAGGCCGTGGAATACTTCATGGTTCATAAACCGGGTGCGAAGATTAAAATGGCTCCTTTCCCGTGAAATTGAAAGAACCGCCCCTCTGCCGGGAAGTATTCTATGAGTGCGGGGATCCCATCTTAAAACACCAGCCCTGGTTAGTATGTATTCCAGTTCCCACTCCTCATCAAGAAGGGGGAAATTGGTTTCCCTTGCGGTTTGAAAAAATACAGCCAAATCTTCAGCCCGGTAATTATGGGCGTTCCAGCCGTGAAGATCGGCAATTTCAGCGCAGTGTGACAATCTTCCGCGAAACCCGGCTTTTTCCACAAAAAAAGCAAGACGTTTGAACAGGCGTGCCTGCATATCAAAACTGACAGTGTCAAAAATTACTATTTCAGGAAACCTGTCCCAGGAAAAAACTTCAAAGCGGCTGTCCCGCCAGGATTGCTGAGGCCAGTTAAGAATTTGCTGAGGATCTGCCGGGATCGGGGTTAGGGAAAAAATCTTACCGCAGCTTATTACTGTAAGAAAAACCAGGACAATTACTTTACGCATACAAACTCCAGTACTTTATGTTATCGACAGCAAACAAAAGGCTATTTAAAGAAAAAAATGAGAGACCTTTAGAGTTACATATTTTCTGTGTTTTTGGCAAGGATTGTGATCACAGCAGCCTTGCCGTTTACTTGACACTAAATCCAAATTTATGTATCTTCCTGTTATTGAGATTTATTAGCCCGAAAAGGCAAGGAGAAATAGTATGGGACAGGCCAGTAAAAACTCGCGTACGACCAGCGCAACACAGAAGTTCTTCTGCTCATGCGGAGGGGAAGTCAAAATGAAGACCCTTTTTGCCAATGGCAAGGTAAAAAACCAGGCGGAATGTGATAAATGCAAGCGGACAGAGCGCCGCCCGTCAGAATTCAGGTAGTGGAGGGTTCATTTGGCTAAGAAAAAGTCATCCGCAGAGAAGCGCCATCAGCAGAGCGAAGAGCGCAGGCTCAGAAACAAATCGGTAAAATCTTCAGTTCGCAGCAGTGTAAAGAAATTTGTTGTNCTGGCTCAAAAAGCNGGACGCAGCCCCGAAGAAGCAGAGGGAGCGCAAGCTGCACTTAAAGACATGATAAAGAAGATTGATACCGCAGCCCAAAAGGGTATAATCAAGAAAAATACTGCAGCCCGGAAAAAATCAAGGATGCAGCGGCTTTTTAATACCATCAAAGCAGCTCAATAAGTCACATCTGTTTACCGGCCGGTTCCGGCCGGGTTCTGAAATGGAGCCGGACGGCAGTGGATAAATTCACAAAAGCTGATATTGTTGATGCGATTTATAACAAGAGCGGTACTGATCGAAAAGAAATAAAAACGATAGTTGATCTTTTCCTGGAGGAAGTTAAAAACGCTCTTGTTTTACGTAAGGTAATTGAGCTGCGCGGATTTGGTACTTTTGAGGTGAAAATACGCAAGGGGCGGTTAAAAGCCAGAAACCCCAGAACCGGAGAAATTTTGTCGGTCAACTCCCACGGAATTGCTGCATTCAGGGCCGGCAAGGAATTAAGGCAGAGTGTCTGGTCAAAACAGCCTGAACAGCCGGAGCCAGAGTCGAAGCAGGGAGAGGCAGTAATGTGTGAACGGGAAAGTATACATGGAGAAGAGAGTTAAATTTCTTCTTGTCAATTTTGCTGCGGTAATCGTAGCTGCGATTCTTTTTGCGGCTTCTTTTCCCAACCCCGTTTTTGATTACGGGCTTCCTCTTCTGGCCTGGATTGCCTATGCTCCGGTATTTTGGGTAGTAAGGCGAACCAGCCTTGGCACTTCAATTTTTTTTGGCGCTCTTTATGGGTATACTTCTTACGCGCTTTTTAATTACTGGCTGAGTGTTTTTCATCCTCTTGCAGGCATAATCGTCCATTCCATATACCTTTTATATTTTGCCTTATTGTTTCCTCTGCTCCGGCTTGCTGTCATTGTTTTTCCCCGGCGGGGTTATATACTCCAGTTCCTCTTGTGGATGGCATACGAGTATTTGCGAACTGTAGGTTTTTTGGGTTATTCTTATGGGGTCACCGGGTATTCCCAGTGGAATTTGCTCCCTGTTATTCAAATTGCGGATATCACAGGCGTATGGGGTGTTTCAGCCCTCGTAGTTTTCAGCTCAGTCTGGCTCGCCGCCGCGATTCAGGGAACAGGGAACAAGGAACAGGGAAACATCGAATTGCACGAATGTACGCGAATTATTCGTGATAATCAGCGTAATTCGTTGACCTCTTTGCGTCTTTGCGTGAGTCAAAATTTCAAGAATTTCTTCCGGGCTGAATGGATTTCTGCTGCGGTTTGGTTTGTTTTGCTTGTTGCCACCCTAATTTACGGCTTTGTATCCCCCATTGATTATTCCGATGCCCGCAAAGTCAGGGTTGCCCTGATTCAGCATAATACCGACCCCTGGCTGCCATCACATTCGCCTCACGAGCAGGCATTTGAGCTGTACCGGCAGGATTTTAACGTTTTGCGCCGCCTTTCAGATGAGGCGCTGGCTGCTCACCCGGATACCGATCTGGTTGTATGGTCGGAAACGGCCTTTGTTCCCCGGATTTATTGGCATGCCAATTTTCGTTATGACCGCCTCGCCTGGGAGCTGGTCAGGGATCTTCTGGACTATCTGTCAGAACAGGAGGTCCCCTTTGTCATTGGTAATCACCATGGCCACCTTGTTGGAAGGGTGCAGAGAGATTATAACGCGGCCATACTTTTTTACAGGGGAGAAATTGTTACTATTTACAGGAAGATCCACCTTGTTCCTTTTACCGAGCATTTTCCGTTTGAAAGGCAGTTTCCGCGCATCCATCAGGCTCTGTTGGATGCCGATACCCATTTTTGGGACAGGGGAACTGAATTTACGATTTTTTATTCCCGCGGCGTAAGATTTGCAGCTCCGATCTGTTTTGAGGATACTTTTGGTTACCTTAACCGGGAATTTGTACTAAGAGGGGCTGAGCTTTTCGTTAACCTTTCCAACGACGCATGGTCAAACAGCCTCTCTGCCCAGATGCAGCACCTTACAATGGCTGTTTTTCGCTCTGTGGAAAACAGGCGATCAATGGTACGTTCCACTTCTTCCGGCCAGACCTGCGCAATAGACCCAAACGGCAGAATACTTGCTATGGCCGAGCCTTTTACTGAGGCCTGGCTTCATGTCGAGGTACCCATTGTAACGCACATTACGTTTTATACCAGATACGGGGACTTCCTTGGCAAAGCTTTCAGCCTGGCGGCGATTGTTCTGTTGATATTTGGCTCAGCTTCATATATAATGCGTTTATCAAAACGCCGTAATTAAGCAAAAAATGCCGGGAGGGTTTTTATGAATACCCAGAAGAAAATACTCATTGTAGACGATGAAACGATAAATTTGGATTTTTTTGATGTGATGCTCTCAAAACTGGGCTTTATTGTTGAAAAAGCACAGGACGGGGTTGAGGCGTTGGAAAAGGTTAAGCGTTTTCTCCCCGATCTCATTCTTTTGGATAACATAATGCCCCGAATGACCGGCTGGGAATTAACGAAAATTCTCAAAGCTGATGCCAAATACAAAAAAATTCCAATTGTTATGTTTTCCGCCCTTGATGATGTGAAAGACAAGGTAGAAGGTTTTGAGCTTGGGGTTGATGACTATATTACAAAACCATTTAATTTTTCCGAGGTTCTGGCACGGATACGGGCGGTATTGCGAAACCGGGAGCTTTTTGCCCAAATTGCCGTGCGCGAATCCCGCCTCTCTCTTGCAGAGGAACTGAGTGCCGATATGAAAGAAAACCTCCTGGATTTCATAAAAACCATGGATGAGCTGGATGCGGCCATTGCCGCAATGAATCCAGACAGCGGTGCCGGAGCGCAAAGCGATGTTAACCCGCTTCACTCTGTAGCCGAGAAATCCAAAAAAGTTCGTAAACATGTAGCGGAACTGGATGCAAGAATAGAAAAAACCATTGCCGAATGGGAGCATCTTAAAAAGAATGAAATTCGCCTTCCGCAGCTTGAAACTCAAATTCGCAATAATTTGAGTCAGGAGTAGGTGACTAAAATGGCAAAAGCAGACGGAAAAAAGAAAGATTCATCCAGGATGGTTGTTTTCGGCAGCACAACTACTTTCAGGGGAACTTTACGTTTTAGGGAAGCTTTAAAAATCCAGGGGAAATTCAAAGGAACAATACAGGCTTCCGGTGCTTTAATTGTTGATAAAGGCGCGGTGGTTGAAGCGGATCATATTTCTGTTACTTCACTTACGGTTTACGGGACTGTAATCGGAGCTGTTTATGCTGTGGATAAAATTGATATTTTCCCCGGCGCAGAAGTTCGCGGGGATCTTACTGCTGCCCGGCTGCGTATCGCTGACGGCGTCCTCTTTGAGGGGCAATGCAGTATGACAGGGGTCAGCAAGGACGTGGAAATTTTTTCAAGGCCTACAGAGGAAATAAAAGCTGAGCTGCAAAGAACCAACAATTAAGGATTTTTCCCTCGCGGAAGA
>JGI20163J15578_10000798_pt1 | contig 13092 bp, 9 predicted proteins | sample TergutCu122P1_FD_15578 | JGI IMG/M metagenome (IMG submission 15578)
TATCAAGGTGGATATTCCCAAATTCGGGCTGCAGCGCAGTCTCAAGGGTACGGTTGTATTAACTCCGCCGGACGGGGCACAGTCCATGGTAACTCATATGCCCTGGCGCGGAAAGGAGGATGCTTTTTCTTATTCCCGGCGCTCTCCCTGGTATTTTGCCGAAGGGGTAATTCAGCTTAGCGGCCTGGAAATTATTTTTACCCGCGGAAACGGATGGGGAATTTTTGACTGGAACCGCAAAAAGCGGCCCCGTTCGGATCTCAGTTTTTGGGCAGCAGCCTGCGGTATGGCCGGCAAACAACAGGCCGGGTTTAGTGTGGGTTACAGTTCCGCAGATTCTTCCCTTGGAACCGAAAACGCTTTTTTTCTTAATGGCAAACTTCACAAACTTGATCAGGTATCTTTTCACATAGCCACAGAACGTCATGTGCCCTGGCGTTTTACCAGCAATGACAACAGGCTGGAAATGATCTTTTCGCCGCATCAGGAAAGGGATGACAATCACCGGGTGCTATTTTATTCCCTGAAACGCCGGCAATTGTTCGGCTCTTTTTCTGGCAAGGTAATTCTTGATGACGGCTCGGAGTTTGAGTTCCAGGATCTGACAGGAATGGCTGAACGCAGAAAAAGCCGATTTTAGGGAGTTTGGCTATTTAGAGCAAACAATCCAAAATTTCAACCACAAACCACACGAAAACGAACAAGAAGAAAAATTGGTATTTTGATACCAAAAGTTCGTAGCAGTTCCGAAGGAACTGATGTTAGTGAGGTTCGTGGTTAAAAACTTCAAAAAATTATTAAAGGACAAGCTCTTTTTATATGCAGCACATANNGTAAATTTCCATTATGAGACCGTCATCCAAGGGCCGGGGATTGCATTTTATATGCCCTGTCGTCCGCATTACCGTATCGATAAGTGATGCCATGTCCGGTTCTTTTCCGCTTATGTATGGTAACAGGCTTTCCGGCGCACCGGTTTCACGGCGAATTTCTCTGACCCGTTCAATGGCCCTTTTGCCGTTATCTTCTGCACTTAATCCGGAATCAAAAACACCCAGCGCCCTGGCGATCTGCGCATATTTTTCCGCCGCGAACTTCAGATTAAGTTCCATTGCCGCCGGCAGAAGGATCGAGCACGCGTCGCCGTGAGGAATCTTGAACAAGGCGCCAAGAGGCTGTGCCATGATATGGGCAATGCCGATACCGGCAGTGATGGCGCAGCCGCCAAGGTAACTTCCCATCATCATGCCGCCCCGGGCTTTTTTGCAATCGGGTTTTTTTATTGCTGCAGTAAAATGTTCGTTGATTAACTCCATTGCCTTTAAGCCGTACATTTCTGAAAAAGGGCTTGAGTTCAGGGATACATATGATTCAATGGCATGACTAAGTGCATCCATGCCCGTGGCTGCGGTAACTTTGGCCGAAACACTTAAGGTCAGGCCGGGATCAAGGATAACAATGTCAGCTATCATTGTTGGATGGTAAAGGCTTTTTTTGAGGCCGTTGTGATTGTTGATCACCACACTGGTTCTTGTGGCTTCTGCACCGGAACCTGAAGTTGTGGGAACAGCAATGAAAAGCGCCGGCGCTTTCGTAACCTGTCTGCCTTCCATCTGGTACTCTTCCACATTGCCGCCGTTTACTGCGAGCATATTGATCGCCTTGGCAGTGTCGATGACGCTGCCGCCGCCCAGAGCCAGGGTACAATCACAGTTTTCTTTTACATAAAGATCCCTGCCGCCATTTATAACATGAAGATCCGGCTCTCCTTTTACCTGATCGTAGGCCACTGTTTCAATGCCTTTGTCTTTAAGGGACTGGGCGATACCGTTCCAGGCTTTGGCAGATTTGCTGTACACAAAAAAAACTTTTTTGCAGCCGTACCAGAAAATAAGTCCGGGGATTTCTTTTATTTTGTTTTCTCCGAAAATCAATTGCCGGTTGTTCACAAATTCAAACACACAACACCCCTTTAATTTGCCTGCAAACTGACAAGCCGTTCAAGTTCATTTTTTATTTTTTCGATCGTTTCTTTATATTCCGCATCGCTTGGGATTTCCTTCGGTTCATCCTGATAGGGACTGCCCCAGTGGGGTTTGTCTGTGTACTTTGGTACCAGATGGAAATGCGCGTGGGGAACCAGATCGCCGTAGGTTGCGTAGTTGATCTTGCCGGGACTGAAAATATTATAAATTGCCTGGGCAACCAGGCTTACTTCGGAAAAAAAACCGGCGTTTGCTTCCGGGCTTAACTGAAAATATTCTGTTTTGTGTTCTTTGCAGGCTACAATACAGCGCCCCGGATGAGTTTGATTCCGGTTCAGATATACTTTTGACCAGCGCAGTTCTTTTATTTTTATCATTAAACTTTTTAGTTTTTCGTTTTCTTCGCAGTAGAAACAGGGTTCCATGAAAACTCTCCTTTAATTAATTGGCATCATCAGGTCCGGAAGAAACATCACAAGCTGCGGGATATAGGTAATTATCATCAGAACCACAACCATTGCCAGCAAAAAAGGAAGGAAAGATTTTATTACGCTGGTAATTGGGACTTTCGCGATACCGCAGGCTATAAATAGGCAGACCCCGGAGGGCGGGGTACTAAGGCCGATCCCCAGATTTATTATCATCATTAAACCAAAATGCACCGGATCAATGCCGAGGGAGACTGCAATGGGAAGCAGTATCGGGGCAAAGATAATTACAGCAGGGGATAAATCCAGGAACAACCCTATAAAGAGAAGCAGGACATTCATGATCAAAAGCAGGATAATTTTATTGTCTGTGATCCCCATTAAAATTGCGCCAATTGCTGCNGGTATTCCCTGCCGGGCAAAGAGCCAGGCGAGNGCGCTTGCTGTTGCAATCATAAGCGACACCTGGCCGGTGGTTATGGCAACATCAANNAGGATTTTGGGAATCTGCCGTATTTTTACCTCTCTGTAATAAAAAACCGCCAGCAGGAAGGAATAGGCAGCGGCCATGCCGGCTCCCTCGGTAGGTGTAAAGAAACCGCCTCTAATCCCGCCGATAATGATAATTATCGTAAACATCGCGGGTATTCCCCTGAGAACCATGAATAAAGCCTCTTTGCGGCTGACTCTTTCTTCTCTGGGGTAATCGTGTTTTTTGCAAATTATTGCCGTGACAATCATCAGGGCGACAAACATCAGAAGACCGGGAATGAATCCGCCGACGAAAAGTCTTCCTATTGAAGTGTTAGTCGTAACGCCGTAAACCACCAGGGGAATACTTGGCGGAATGATAATACCGAGTATTGAAGATGTTGAGGTTATTGCTGTCGTGAAACCAATTTTATAACCCCTTTCTTTCATGGCCGGAATAAGAATAGTGCCGAAAGTGGAAGTGTCGGCGGCAGCGGAACCGGTCATTCCTGTGAAAATAAGGCTGCCCAAAACATTGATGTAAGCAAGGCCGCCTTTGAGAAAACCGACCATCGCTCTTGCTACATTGATAAGATCCCTCGTGGCTCCTCCCATTGCCATTAAACGTCCGGCAAGAATAAAAAGCGGTACAGCAATAAGGGGAAATGTGTCAAGACCGGTGAACATTCGCTGCACCACGATCATAAGGGGCAAGCCGCCGACAACAGCCACTCCGGCCAGGGCAGCAAAGGCAATGCCTATGGCAATGGGGACATTAAAAATCAACAGTGTGATCATTACAGCAAAAACGACAGATGCCACCATTATTTTTTCCCCTTTAGCGCTTCGGCTGCGTCTTCCTGATCTTTTTTTGACATTTCCTGTTCGCCTGTATAATATGGCTTGCCTGTTATGTGGCAGTACAATTGATAAAAACCCAAAAAAGCATAAAGAAAGCCTGCCATGGGCAAGGCAAAATAAACATACCTCATTGGAATTCGCAAAATGGGGGTCAGTTGAATTCCCACAATCCCCATAAGTCTAAGTCCGTAAACTGCCAAAAAAAGGCCGAAAACAGTGACAATACTGTAAACAAAAATTCGGTTAATGAATTTTCCTTTTGGCGGCATTTTACTTTCAAAAAAATCGATACCGAGATGAAGCTTGAAACGCTGAGCCATTGCTCCCCCAAGAAAACAAAAATAGAGGAAGCTGAAACGGGCCAGTTCATCGGTCCACGCGAAAGGCACCCTGAAAAAAGATCTGGTGAATATCTGGGCGAGGATACTGACAACCATAACCACGCCAATTGCGCCGATTATTTTCGCGAGGATTTTGTCATACAGGATATGGATAATTTTCTCCATCCCGGTATCTCCGTATTTATCGCGTAAAAGCGTCGATCAGGTCGCCGCCAATCTGGGCACGGAATTCGTCATAAATGGGTCTGACTCTGGAGATGAACGACGATTTGTCCGGGACTTCGTTAAAAACCATTCCCAAATTGACCAGATCTCTTATGGCGCCGGCCTCGCTTTCAGCATCCAGTCTGGTTGCGAAACGGGCTGCCTCATCACCGGCCTGAACCAGAATCGCCTGAAGATCCGGCGGAAGTCCGTTAAAGAATCTGGAACTAATGGCGATCACGTTGGGGGATATGAAGTGTTCAGTCCGGGAAATGTATCTCGTTACCTCGAATTCCCTTTCGGACAAAATCAGCGGGATTGAATTTTCGGCGGCATCAACTACGCCGGTCTGAAGCGCCATATAACGTTCGGTAGCTGCAAGGGGAACGGGCACGGCGCCGAGCAGTTCAAATGTTCTGCGGTGAACAGGACTTTCCATTATGCGAACTCTCATGCCTGCGAAATCAGCGGCCGTGTGAATAGGCCTTGTGGATGTATACATATTGCGGGGGCTGCGAATCATCCATCCAAGGATTTTTACGCCGGTTCTGGCTTCAAGTGAGTTGGAGAAGCGCTGCCCCAGGCCGCCGTCCAAAAGCCCTTGCAGGTGCTGGACGCTCCTTGAAATATAGGGCAGATCAAATACCATAAATGTGGGGTCAAATGCTGATAATACGGCGACATTTACTTCTGCCATCTCAAGGGCTCCCATCTGCATTTGTTCCATATAGTCCCTGTGCGAGCCTAACTGGCCGGAGTGCATTACATTAACGGCGATTCTGCCGTTGCTCCGCTCCTGCACAATGTCCCTAAAGTGGAAAAAAGCCCTTACCATGTTGTCTTCAGGGCTGCTGGGGTTGGCCATTGTGATATTGATCACCTGACCCTCTCTCGCTCTTCCGCCGCCGGCGAAAACCAGAGCGCCGGCCAGAAAAAGGATAAGTGAAATTGCAAGAATCTTTTTCATTTTTGTCCTCCAAAGGAAAAATTTTATAAACTTATTGTGCGGTCATTTTGTTATATTGTCAAACACATGTCAAAAAATTATAATAAAAATCCAAATAAATGATGCAAATTTGACATTATCATGATATAGTGAGACAGGAACTGTTTTGATGCTGAAAAATATTGAATCCGTGAACGCAAATCGTTTTTGGGATACCAGATTTCTCAACGGTGAGTTTTTCGGCGGCGAAGATTCTGTTTATCATATCTTCTTTTTTCCTCAGGAGAACCCCGGCTTCTTCAAACTTGGCGGGAACTGGGCCGACATAGTACAAAACCGCATCATATTTATTTCACCTGGCGCGGAGTTTTCGGTGAAATGCGAAGAAGCTTCCCTGGACTGTTTTCATGTAACTTTTAAATCCAGGTCAGCCTATACCGGTTCTCCCGGATATTATACCGTAGTACCTCCGGAACGCCGTTTTAGTTTTACCGGTTTAAACATTGACCTTGTTGCAGCCTGTCTTGCCGAAAAACGTGCAGAAGCCCATAAACACCTCTGTTCCATTCTTGAAATGATGGATGCCATGATTTCGGACAGCCGTATAACTTATGCCATACGGCACGGGGGCCGGTTATTGCGTGACATTCCCCGGCACTTTCACAAAAGCGAATATCAAATAGAATACTTTGTTGAAGGAAACGGAACTGTTTACACCGGGAACCGCTGGGTGGAATTTTCCCAGGGCAGCTTTTGCTTTATTCCGCCCGGGATTGTTCACGAAATTATTTATCCCAGATCCGGCAATCTGGATAATTACAGCATCAAGTTTAAATTGAGCGGAGATTCCCATCTGCCAACACCGGCAGACGCCTTTGTAAATGAGGTTTCTCCTGAGCTAAAGCCTGTTGTACTTGGGCTCTTGAAAAAAATAGTTGGTGAATACGTTCAGGACATACCATCGTCATCAGAAAAATTGTACAGTCTGATAAAAATCATCAACAAGATCAGGGATGTTCATTCGGAGAAGGCCGGAAAAAATTCTCTCGTTGACAGAATCAAACAAATCATTAACGCGAACAATTTGAGAAAGATGCGCATAATGGAAATTGCCTGTCAGATGAATTTGAGTCACGAATATGTCAGCCGCCTGTTTCGAAAGCATACCGGCCAGACACTCGCTTCATATATAAATTCCCAGCGCCTTGAATCGAGCCTGGTTATGGTAAAAAATACCAATATGCCATTTAAACAGATCGCTGCCGAATGCGGCTTTAAAAACGTTAATTATTTTCATACGACATTCAAAAAATATTTTTCTCTTACTCCCCGGTATATACGCAAATACAGGGACAAGGAGATCCAATATAAACACCATACAAATACCAAGGAGGAACAAAATGATAAGAAACTGGAACGAAGAATCACTTGACCACAGGAATGCCCTGTTATATGCAATGGGCATTTCGGAAGCTGATGCGCAGCGTCCCATCATCGGCCTTATTAATGCCTGGAACGAAATGAATCCCGGACATTATCCGTACAGGGATGTTATTCCCCTGATGAAAGAGGCGGTTTACAAGGCAGGGGGACTGGCGATGGAGCTTCCCATATCCGGGTTTTGTGATGGTATCTGCTCCAATACACCAGGAGACCGTTATACGCTGCCCGGCCGGGATCTTGTGTCGGCTGAAGTAGAGGCTGTCGCTGAACTCAATTTGCTTGAAGGAATGGTTTTGCTGGGNGCATGNGACAAGATTGTGCCTGGCATGCTGATGGGNGCGCTGCGGGTGAATATNCCCGCCGTATTGTTTACTGCCGGGTATATGCTGCCCGGAGAATACAAGGGAAAAATGCTCACCCTTACCCATACGAAGCAGGCTTATGCTGCCTACATTGGCGGTGATATTTCCAGGGATGACTATAAAGGGATTGTGCGCAACGCCTGTCCTACGCCTGGAGTCTGCCCCTTTATGGGAACTGCCAACACGATGTGCGCCTGTGCAGAGATACTCGGGTTTTCGCCTGACGGCAACGCCAGTGTGCGAAGTCAAAGCCCGGAGTGGATGGAAATGGCCAGGCAGGCGGCCGCGAGAGTCACGGAGGCGGTAAAGGAAGAGTACCGTCCGTCAGATTTCATTAACCTTGCAAACTTTGAAAATGTTATCACTTATATGATGGCAACAGGCGGCTCCACAAACTGTATGCTGCATATCCCTGCCATTGCACGGCAAATGAACATCGATATTAGTCCTGAAAACTTCGATGCCTTAAGCCGGAAAGTTCCTGTTCTTTCTAGCATCTACCCGAACCATAAAACTTACACCATGGTAGAATTTTCGCAGGCCGGCGGTCTTAGCGCAGTTTTAAAAGAGCTGGCTGCGGCCGGGAAGATCGATGTTTCTGTTAAAGGCATGTTCGGCAGCATCGGCGAAAGGGCCGAAAAGGCAAAAGTTCTCAACAGTGATGTTATCCGTTCCGCGGCGAATCCGATTAACCCGCAGGGAGGGCTTGCGGTATTGCACGGAAATATCGGCACCGAAAGCGCGATTGTAAAATTCAGCGCGGTGGATAAATCCGTGTGGAAATTCAGCGGCAAGGCCAAAGTATACGAATCCCAGGACGATGCCTGGAACGCAATCTTAAAAGACGAAATAATTGCCGGCGATGTGGTTGTTATACGCTACGAAGGCCCCAGGGGTTCACCGGGCATGCCGCACATGGAAACATTTATGGCAGCGGTTTTGGGAAAAAACATGGGAACCAGTATTGCCCTGGTTTCAGACGGCCGTTTTTCCGGCGCAACAGGCGGACTTGCCGTGGGGCATGTCAGCCCCGAAGCCTATGACGGCGGGCCTATCGCTTTCATCAAAAACGGCGACATGATTCATATCGATATTGAAGCTCGCAGCCTTACAGTTGATGTTTCCGAAGAAGAATTTAAAAAGCGCCGGGAAAATTTCACCCCGGTTGAAAAACCTTCCATGGGCTGGCTTAGCCTGTACAAGAAAAACACTACTTCGGCTCACAAGGGCGCAACTGTGTTTTGGGATGTATAGGAGGCGGAATGTTATTCCTCAAAAAAGAAACGGCGGCAGAGAAAAATATTTTTGACTGCCTTATTGTTGGTTCCGGCGCGGCGGGTTATAACGCAGCGGTTCATCTTTATGACAAGGGGCTGCGAAATTTCGCAATCCTTACCGAAGGCCGCCTGGATGGAACCTCGCGGAATACCGGCTCGGACAAGCAGACCTACTATAAATTGGCCTGTGCCGGCGATCAGAGGGATTCACCCAAAGCTTTGGCAGAGACTCTTTTTGCCGGCGGTTCAATGGACGGGGACATTGCGCTTTGCGAAGCTTCACATTCTCTGGAAGAATTTTTTCATCTTGTTTCTTTGGGAGTGGAATTTCCGCACAACCGTTATGGGGAATTTGCCGGCTATAAAACCGATCACGATCCGCTTCAGCGGGCTTCTTCCATGGGCCCTTACACCTCCAAAAAAATGACCGAATGTCTTGAGCATGCTGCAGCAATGCGGAATATCCGGTTAATCGATAAAACCAGAGCGATAAAAATTTTAACCGACAAAAAAAATAATCGCGTTTACGGTCTTCTCTGCCTGGAAAACGAAAAAGCTTTCAGGCTTTACTTTGCCAAAAATATAATTTTTGCTACAGGAGGGCCGCCTGGTCTTTACGAAACAACAGTGTATCCCGCAAGCCAGTTTGGTTCTTCAGGGATTCTTGCCAGAGAGGGAGTTGTTTTTTCCAACGTAACAGAATGGCAATACCTCATAGCCTCGACAAAATTCCGCTGGTGTCTTTCCGGAAGTTTTCAGCAGGTAATTCCCCGGTATTTATCCATCGATGAAAATGGCTGCGAAGAAGAATTCCTTAATCAATATTTTTCTTCGGTAAAGAACCGGGATCGCGCTGTTTTTCTTAAGGGGTACCAATGGCCATTTGATCCCGCAAAAATTGCCGGCGAAGGCTCATCCTTGATTAACCTGGCTGTTTATATTGAAAAACACATCAAAGGCAGGCGGATCTATCTTGATTATACCCGCAACCCGCAGGGAATGGTGCTGGATGAGATCGACGAGACCGCCAGGGAATATCTGGCAAACTCCGATGCGCTCTGCCCGGCTCCGATCGAGCGGCTTCTGCGAATTAATCCTCTTTCGTATCAGCTTTATCTTTCCAACGGCATTGATTTGGCAAAGGAATATGTTGAGATTGACTTTGTGCCCCAGCATCAAAACGGCGGAGCGGAAGTAAACATTTGGTGGGAAACTTCGGTGAAGCATCTTTTTGCAATAGGGGAGTGCGCCGGAACTCACGGCCTTCATCGTCCCGGCGGCAGCGCCCTCAATTCCGGCCAGGTGGGAGGGCTGCGGGCGGCGTCATTTATTGCAGGTCATTATCTTAAAGACGGAAATGCAAGCGATGCCTTTTATCGAAGCGATGTCCTGGAAACAATGGCAGCCGCAGCTCTTGGGGAATTTGAAAAGGAGCTGGCAAGTGTAATAGACGATGCCGTGCCCGCTGCTGCCGGTGAAGCTGCGGTTAAGGAATTGCTGCGCTTTCTGCAAAAAATGAACAGCAAAACGGCCATGTTTATTCGATCTCGCCCGGAGCTTGAAAAAAGCCGTGAGGAATTAAAAGTTATGGCGGAAAAAAAGCTGAACCCGGCAGAGGACATGGCCGGCTTTTTCCGCTTCAGGGAAATGCTGCTTTATTCAAGACTTTTACACGATGGAATCCTTTCGTTTATAGAGGGCGGCGGAAAAAGCCGGGGCTCCTATTTGATCGTAGATTCCATGAAAGACATTGATGCCTGCCTGAAAGGCGTTGAGATCGATGTGTCTTACCGGGACAAGATTATCAACACGGTTTATTTAAACGATGAAGACAGGGTAGTTTCTACCCACAGGAAGGTCAGGCCTATTCCCGATTCTGATATCTGGTTTGAAAAGGTTTGGCGGGATTTCAGGGAAGGAACAATTTTTACGGATCTCAACCGGTAAACCCGGCTTCCTCCAGAGCTTTTTCCGCTTCACTTGTTTCATCGTAGTCCATTGTTTTGTTTGCATAGATGATGGAGTTCTCGTGGCCTTTCCCCAGCAGTAATACAATGTCTCCCTCGCGGGCAAGGGAAAAAGCTTTTCTTATCGCCTGGGGGCGATCGGGTATAAGAAAGAGGGTTTCGTCCCGTTTTTTATTTTCGCAAGCTGACGCAATCTCTTCCAGAATGGACATGGGGTCTTCTCCGCGGGGGTCTTCGTCGGTGAGGATCACAAAATCAGAAAAGCGGGCGGCAATTTCTCCCTGGAGTTTTCTTTTATGCGTGTCGCGTTCTCCGGGAGAACCAAAAAGGGTTATGATTCTGCCCTGGCCCCCTTCAAGTTTTACGGAATTGATCCGCTCCCTTAACGGAGGGAGAACAGCTTCAAAAGATGAAGGTGTGTGGGCGTAGTCAATTATCACTTCAAAAGGCTGCCCCTTCTGCAGAGTGCTCATTCTGCCGCGAACGGGTTTCAGGTATGAGACAAGGTGAACCAATTCCTCAGTCTTCATGGAGAGCAGGTTTGAAACTACAAGAAGCGCGGCAAGCACATTGTTGACGTTAAAGGCCCCGGGGAGCTGATCCCTGACAGTCAACACGGTACCGGATGAAGAAACAAGGACTTCATACCAATTACCGCCGGCGCCGCTTTCCAGCAGCTTAATTGTCAAATCAGCTTCAGTTCCCTTTGTGCTGAATGAATAACACTTTCGCTTTGTGGCTCCGGCAAAATAGGAAGCGCTTTGATCGTCCGCATTAACAACTCCAAAGGAAGGAATCGAAATCAACCCCTGGGGGCTGTGTTTTTTATGAGAGAGCGCCGAAGAATCCAGGGCGCGGAACAATTCCGCCTTGTCACTGCGGTACTGTTCCCAGGTGCCGTGAAAATCCAGATGTTCATGGGTAAGATTTGTCATCACCCCCACATCAAAATCCACATCCCCCAGCCGGTTGGTTCGTTTTGAAAGCCCGTGGGAACTTGACTCCACCACTGCATATTCTACGCCGTTATTATACATTTCAGCGAGCAAGCGGTGGATTACAGGAGCCTCGGGCGTGGTCTGATGTTCGCTGTTCCAGAATTCGTTTATACCGTCACTGCGTTGTACCGTAGAAATAAACCCGGTCTTTTTCCCCAGGAGTTTCAGGAGCTGGTAAACAAGATAAACCGTGGTACTCTTTCCTTCTGTGCCGGTAATTCCGATTATACCCATCCGGCGTGAAGGATGATTATAAAAAGAATCAGATATTGATGACATGGCAAAACGGGAATCTTTTACCATTATATAAATTATCCCGTTACGGTATTCTGATAGTTCTTTTTGGTGAACCACTGCCAGAGCTCCCCGGTTTACGGCATCGGAAATAAAATCGTGTCCGTCAACATGAAGGCCAGGTAATGCAAAATAAAGAGAACCTTCCTTAACCAGCCGGGAATCATATTCAAGAGAGCTTATCAGAATGGATGAGGGAAATTTTACAAAAGCATCACCTGAAATTTTGGCAGAAGACAAACGAACCTCGATTATCTGCGCCTTGGTCATTACGGTTGAATCAATAAAATCTTCGAGTTTGCGTGAATAATTGTTTTCCATTTTAACGTCCGTTTTACTCTTTTCTTTTTTCATCTTGTTAAGTTAACGAAATACGTTAACCAAAAAAGTTGAAAGCCATGGGATATAGGTTACCAGAAGTACCACTACAAGTTTAACTGCCAGGAAGGGCAATACATACCGGCATATTTCAGTAAATGGTCTTTTGAACCGGTAACTTGCCAAAAATAAATTAAGCCCAACAGGAGGAGTAAGAAACCCTACCTCCATATTGATTATGAAAATAATTCCCAGATGAACCGGATCAATGCCGTATGCGTACCCCAGCGGGATGATAAGCGGAAGCAATACCAATATCGCAGAAAAGATATCCATTACACAGCCAAGTGCAAGCAGGGTAAGGTTTAAGAGCAGAAGGAAAAGATACCTTGATTCCACCGCACTCTGCATCCAGTAAATGAAATTCGCCGGCACTTCGGTATCAATGATGGCGTAGGAAAGAGCTTTGGCCATTGCCAGGATTGCAAGAATTCCGCCGATAATGGGAATCGCCTTGGAAAGCACCTTGGGTACATCCCTGAGAGCAATGTCCTTGTTGACTAAAACCTCAACAACAAAAACGTAAATCGCAGAAACTGCGCTCACTTCAACCAGCGTAAGGGTACCTGTAAAAAAACCGGCGATAAGCACAAACGGAAGAATAATTTCCAGAAACGATCCCTTAAGGGCAGCGCCGGTTTCTTTCAGGTTAAAGCGTTCAACAGGGATCTTCACCTTTAGCGATATGATAATCCCGAAGATGATCATTGCCACTACCAGAATAATTCCTGGAATCAGGGCGCCCAGGAAAAAGTCAATGATTGTATAGTTGACCGTTTCGCCCATAAAAAAGAGGATGCTGTTTGTTGTTGAACCAACCAGAATTATGGGAAGACTTGGCGGGAAAAGCAAACCTATACACCCGACTGAAGTTAAAAGCCCTATGGTGAATTTATCAGAATACCCAAGTTTTTCTCTCAGAATGGTATAAAGTATGCCTCCCAAAGCGAGAATGGTAACCCCGGAAGCGCCGGTAAAAGACGTAAAAAATGCGCAAATCACCACCGTGGCGATGATCATGCCCCCGGGCATCCAGCTAAAGAGACAGCGGAAAGCTGCAACGAGTCTTTCCCCGGCTTTGCTTTCGGAAAGGAAGAATCCCGTCAGGGTAAAGAGGGGGATNGCGATAAGATCCGA
>JGI20163J15578_10000799_pt1 | contig 13090 bp, 6 predicted proteins | sample TergutCu122P1_FD_15578 | JGI IMG/M metagenome (IMG submission 15578)
TATTTTGCTTACTCCTAAATTATAGCATGGCGGATGGGTGGTTGTCAAGGGGAAATTTGTGTTATGTTTTTCTATAATTGACTATGCTTTGGGGAGCAGTTGATGGTCTCCTTTCTTCGCTATACTTCTATCAACGCTAACCTTAAATTATCATGCCCTGGCGGCAAGCCGTATTCGTCAAGGCTTCCGTTGGGCTGCCCGCCAACGAAGGGTGTGCCACCTGTAAAGTCTGATGTATACATCTCTCTTGTCACAAATCCACCAGCTGGCGGATAATAAAAGCTTACATCGCTGATAAAAGGCAGACTGCCTAAAAGCTGCACCTCTTCGCGATACAAATAATTCCATGTTAATTCAATTCTAGCAACATCGTCTCTAATGACTGCTCCTATCATGACCCCTTCGGCATTACGTGCGCTGTCCACAAACGTTGCCTTGCCCCAGACGTAACCTCGCGATTGAGGCAAGGCTATCCGATCCACGAACACCAGCGGGTTGTCGTACAGCACGTCAGCCCAAGTTCCACGATACAGACCACCACGGATTTGATGCGCAAATGTTCTTTGCATACGTCTAACTGATTTTCTTAATTCACGGTCGTCCATTCGGCAGCCCCTCCGTTTAATGCAATCCTAATTCCAGCGCACCCGCGCCATATATATTATAACCTCTTTTCTCTAAGCCTCTTTGGTTCGCAGCTGCGACTTCTCTATCGCTCATGTGTCCAGGTGCTGGCTTATTCAATATTCCTTGTAGCAAAGTAAGCCCAGTCTCCGTCAAGTCGTTTCCGTCCTCTCCAGCATCCTCTATGCCCTCTAGTGTCCTCAACATAGCTTTTAAGACAGAAAGTATCTCTTCGCTTGTAGAGCTTCCTGGGCTACGCCCTTGACTGTCATCATCACGCTCGGAAGACATAACGGCCATACGGCTGGCAAAAGTGGGTGGAGTTTCGTATGATGCAATTGTAGCTACTTCTACCCTTTCCTCCAAAGCAAAGCCTGAAACAGGAGCATCTAATGTCATCTGCATATGTGACATACCTGCAATCGACATGGCACTTGCTACAGTCTGGATTTTAATTAACAAGTTTTGCAGTTGCCACATTAAATCATTTATTATTATGGTTATTGTGCTAGCCATCCATTGGAACGTACTTTGCACACTATGACTAGCATTAGTCATAGAGGACACTATACTGCGTCCCAGATTTTCAAAATGGCCTCTAATCGGAATGATGATGCGCGTATTAAACCAACCAGGCATAATGTCCCAAATTCTTTGCACTTCGTTTCTGGCGCGAGTCATCAAATCTACTATGTTGCGCTTTAGTTGTTCAAAATAATTGTGTATCGGTTCGGTTACGCGGTCTCTAAACCATTCCGACACAGCGTTCCAAGTGCTTTGAACCCCCCTTTGAGCAGCTCTCATTGCACTAACGACATTTCTCTGCAATGAATTAAATTGAGACTCTATTCGCTGTACCACTCTTGAATTAATCCAGTCAGCTATACCGCTAAATGTATTTTTCGCGCCATCATACATACCAGAAAACACTTGTGTGGTGAAATTTGGCAATTCCCCAATATATTTGGTATATGTATTGTAAATTGCATCAGTGACTGCGTTGATAAATTCCTCGGCAGTGCTGACGGCATAAGCTATTGTGTTACGTATTCCTATTGGTACACCCATACCAATATTTTCACCAAGTTCAATAGTTATCCTACTTGGGCTTGATACTTGAGCGGCTTCAAACGCTGAATCAATTATCCAATCAGATATAGATGAGCCAACGCTTATTAATTCTGAACGCTTGCTAGTTATCCCATTGGTTATACCATCCACGGTGGCATTCGCAAGTGTTCTGCCAGATGTTGTTGCGTTGGCTATTGCTTGCATACCGCCCACTTCGCTTAACACTGCGCTTACAATTTCTTCACCAACTTCACTGGCATATCCAGTTAATTCTTCGCTTTTTATACTATCAAACAATGCTTCCATTAATGCTTCTGATGCTGCGTGTGCTTCTGCGATAGTCTCTGCTCCGCTTATTTGCCACAATAGTTCTTTTACTGCGTTTGCGCCGCCTTCTCTAAAAACATCCATTAATGTAGTGTCAGAGCCAAACGCTTTGCCGCACTCATCAATGAATTTTTTAATTTCATCAATAGTCGCACCAGTTCCAGCTAAGATTTCTTTAGCCGTTGCCATTAACGGGGCGGACGCCCATTGTTTCCCAGCGTCGTTTAATTGTTGTATAAAGCCAGGGTCAAGCATACCAGCTTCGATTTCTTTACGTAACCTTGCAATTTCTTCTGCGCCACCACCTGGCAAATCCCTTAACTTATCCAGAACGCTTTCATTTACACCAGACTCTATCATCCATGCAATATTTTCTCCGTGCTGCTCGATATCTCTTGCACCGCCTAAAATGGACGCCAATAAGCTGTCGCCAAAAGTGCTTGTTGCGTCTAAAGTGGCTTGCAATTCAGCTAACGTGCTTTGCTTAACCCCACGATTTATCGCATCCTCATAGCTATCACCAAGCTCATACAATTCTTTTGATATTGCTTCCATTTGAGATATCAAATCAGCTCTAAAATCATCTGTTTCTCTCAAAACACCATTAAATGCATTGCCGAATTGTCTCGCGTAGCGGTCGGCGATGTTGCCCATATTGCTAAATGCTTCGTTTTTGGCGACTTCCAGTTGTTTATAAATTTCTATTTGTTTGCCGATGATGTCGTTGTGGACTTTCATGCTCGAACGTAAAGATTCCAAAGCATCTTCATAACCAGATAACCCATCTACATTATCGCCTACAACAGTATTATGACGCTCTAGTAATTCGAGGTACTCTCGCTCAATTACTTTTAAGCTGTCTAATTGCGCTCCAAATCTATCAGTAGCTATGCCTAAATCATTTATTCTATCGGCAAGCCTTAATGACACATCGCCTAATCCTGCTAGTTGAAATGAAGTTTTGTAAGTTTCGTCACCAAGAGATTCCACTTTACCAACAGTTGGGAAAGCTGTGCCCATTTCGCGCACGTCCTTACCAGTCTGAACGGCAGCATCCCCCATTTTAACCAGGTTGCGACTTGTATTTGTTGCGGCGCGTCCCAACGATTCCACTTTACCAACAGTTGGGAAAGCTGTGCCCATTTCGCGAACTCTATCGCCTGTCGCACGTGCTGTTACTCCTAATGCTGATACCGCACTGTCTGCCTTTCGGAAAGATTGAGACATACTTTCGGCGAGCCTTTCTGTTTCATGGCGCATTGGTGTTGTGATGTCGTTTGTATAAAAACTTGGTATTGGTTTAAACCCATCCTTGACGGTACCAGCTAGTGTTATAAAAGCACCTTCCGCACCTTTTTGGAAAGCCTCAAAGTCATGCGTAATATCATCAAGAGCATTGCTGACGTGAGGAACAGCTCCACCAAATCCATCGACAAGGTTATCGCCCAACTTACTGCCAACTTCCTTTGTCACACCTAAAGCCATTTCTGCGCCTATAACTATGCTGTTTCCAATATTATATCCTTCATCAACCATAACTTTGCTGGGCGAACCTATCATCATTTTTCTGTGCAAGCCAGCCAATATTGCTCCACCCATACCATCACCAGCTTGCTCCAAAGCCTCTTTGGCTCTTGCTGTACCGATGTTCATGCCATATGAAAGCGCACCCATAAATTCTAATCCTGCCTCCGTCATTCCACCCTTTAATTCATCAGCACCAACTCCGATTCCAGTAGAGAATGCTCCCATCAAGTCCTTGGCGGATAATGTAGCGGCATCGATGTTTTCTGCTGATTGGAACACTGCAATCATTCCACTGACAGCACTTCCTGCATTCTCAGCAAATTCTGTAGCAAATCCTGGGTCGTTAACGATTGCATAACGTATTTTATCGTTCATTTTACTTATAGATTCTAGCGCAACGCCTTCTTGCGCTAATATGGCACTTTGTGTGGCAAGTTGGCCTTCGACGGCAAGCCGATTCATGCCTCCTTCCCACGTGCGGAAAAATTCCGCAAGCTCGTCATCTGTTTTAAGATTTAGCCGCTCAAGAGCTGCCGCTGCTCCGCCGGGCATTTCGTCAAGCGCATCAAGCATCGGTTGCGTCATTCCGAGAGTGAAAGCGCGACTGGTATTGTCAGAGAGGTTAATTACGCTTTCAATCTGTCTATCAAGCGCAGAAAGAATGTCATCAGTCATACGATTGACGTAATATCGAGCGTTATCTGCTGTTATTTCAAAATCAGAGCGCACTTCGCTATAAGCGTTCCCAAGTTGGTTGCTAAACCATTGGCTCACCTCTGCCATTCGTGCATGAGCCACTTCATACACATCCGCAAATTCATCAAGACTAAATCCCCAACGCTCTAATGCATATTCGTTTTCGCGAATCGCTCTAGCAATTTCTTCAAGCTGCGGCATCCAGCCCTTAATTGCCAACTCCGCTTCCTCTATGCTATAACCAAGCTCTAGCATTTCTTCGCGTAAGTCATCAATTGTGCCTTGGAATATTCCTGTAAGTTCATTTGCGTTGTTAAATTGATTCAAGAAACCTTGAACCTCTTCCATGCTCAAGCCATTCAGCAATCTGCCTAAAAAGAATGCAGCGTTGCCCGTTTCGTTCAATCTTTTAATTATTTCCCTCAATTCATAGTCACTGCCGCTGAATGCATCAGATAAGCGACCAAATGAGTATTCAGAAATTATCGTGGCTTGGTCAAATTCCGCTTGTGCGCTTGCCATTTCTGACATGGCATACCCATGTCTTCGTGCCATATCTGCTATTTCCTCTATTGCTCTTGCTGTTCCTGCATATGCCTCCATTGCACCTTCAAGCAAGCCCAAGTTATTTAACGTGTTGATTGTTGCCTCATCTATATCGGCAAAAGCATCGGCAACACTAGCAAATACACTAATTGCTCCTTGTAAATTTTGGCGAACTCCCGTAAGCCCATCGACATTCCAATTGATTTTGTTAATATTATAAGCAACATCGGCAACTCTGGTACGCGATTCTGCAAAACCAGCATTCATCCTATCTAACGATTGCCTGAACGCCGTAGCATCCCTAGCCGATAACGAAAGTTGGCTTCCTAAACGCTCCACTTGACCCACGGACGCTTCTAACCGGCCATAAAAACGACTAATTTCTTCGCGTGAAGCGTAAAAGACCCTGCGGTTATTCTCAATATCTTCTTGCAATTTCCCAAAGCGTTTAGCCGATTGCTCTAAACCTCTATTCAATACCTCAATTGTTCTTTGAGCTTCACTTGGGCCGCGAAGCCAATTAACAAAAGAGGATACCCCGCGAACCAAAGCAGCAGTCAATGCCACAACCCCACCTGTAACAAGTGCAATTTTGCCAACAACTGGCATTTTCAGCAACCCTGCGAACGCTGCTTTAATTCCAGATTTGTCGCCAACGGCAGTAGCCAACCCCTGAGCGGCATTTTTTACTCCGAGTATTGCGTGGGCTAACCCGCCCAATGCGGATTTACTTTTTAGCACGTTAGTTAAAGCTATTAACAGCCGCTTTTTTTTTGCCAGGCCTATAAGCACGCCGATTAAAAACTGCAAGTTTGCTACTAAACCTACTCCTCCAAATAATTTCTTTGCAGCCACCAATGACGCCGTTACTGTCGTCAAGATTATCTTAACGCCCTTTAATGCGATTACCGCAACCTTAAGTCCAATAAACAGCCCAGCCACTACGGTAAGCGCAGTGCCAAGCGGCCCTTGTAATAAATCCGCTAACCTCTCAATCGTCCAAATAATGGGACGCAAGGCAAGCGCCAAAAAATCACCAACAACGCGAGCCATAGTGCCAACCGCCGACAACAATGGCCCAGCAAGCGATGCTACCAATCTACCTATTGTAACTAATAGCTCAAGTATTGTTGTACGAAAATCCTCGCTGTATATCACTAGAGCAGTAAGTACACCAATTATTCCAAGCGCAGGAGTAAATTGAGCCATAGCCGCCTTGAGTCCAGCAAGCCCGCCTGCTCCAGTCAATATTTTAATATTCGCCAATAAATTTGCAAAAGGCTTCACAAGTCCAGCTATCCAGCCGCCAAACTTAACAGCCATCAAAGTAACCATAGCGACTTTAAGTAGATTAACAGCATTTTCACTTTCTGATAACCAGCGCGTAAAGTTTTCCAAATATCCAGCTAGTGTATTGAATATCGTAGTTTTTTGCGCCCAATTTACGAACGCATTGACAATATTGTTAATGACTGTTAGGATATTCCCCAATATGTTTGTGACTCTGCCACCAAGCGCACTGCCTATAGCACTTCCAACAGCCATAATAGCATCTACAATACCTAATATTATAGACACCTTAATCTGCAACAACCCTTTTAATGCTTCCAGCATCGGTGCAAAATCAGCGGATTCGCTCCAGGTACGCAATCTGCTTGCTACTTCACCGACTACAATCAATAAGTTATTTACTAAGCCCAATAAAATACGCATTATTTCAATGCCATGGCCACTTTCGCGCCAAGCATATGCTATCCCGCCAGCAATGTTTTCGATTGTCGTCCAGATATCACGAAAAACTCCCAATAGTCTTTCAAATATTATCTGCCCTCTGCTTCCCTCATCCCACGCTATTCTAAATGAACTAACTATTTCCCGCGCTAAATCCAGCACATTACCAGCTGCCGTTGCCATCGCATCAAGCGTACCTCGCCCTAAGCCTTTATAATTCCAAGCATCTCGAAAAGCAGCTGCAATTCTTGTTGCTGTATTTAACAATTCACCAGCAAGATTTATCGCAGCAGTGAAGAATCTAACGCCAGTATCAGATATAAATATCTGCCCAATATCTCGTGTAATATCACGCACTATTCTAGCTAGTTCCGTTGCCAAGCCAATAGCCCCGCTGAAAAAACCGACACCAATTTCAATGTCGTCATCACCGACACTTCTAAAGGCACTCTGAATAGACAAACCAATATTACCAATAGCCGCAGCGACATTTCCGATAATTTCTAGCATGGTATGGAACAATACTGCGCCAGCATATCCCTCATCCCATGCCCTTCTAAAAGCGTATGTTATCGACTCAACAACTCCAAGGACATCTGCGGCCGCAATAACCATGGAATTGAATGCCGTTTGCCCTTCTAAATGCAATGCAAGTCTGAACGCTCTTCCAATGTCGTCTATCAACAACAACAATTCGGTCGCAGCTCTTTGCGCCCCAACAAACAGATTAACGCCAATGCCTTTGCCTTCGCCAATGCGCCCAGAGCGCATAGCTTCCCACCAGTTCATGTCGTCTGGGAATGTCACATAAAATGCGTTGCCAATTATGCGAGCGATATCGCCAACAATACCAACTATAGTAGCACCTGCCTCAAATACAGCATCGACAAGTCCTTGCCCAAATCCATCCCAAGCAACCATCCATGATACAAAAACATTCTCAAATATTCTTCCAATGTTCGTAATTGCTATTAAGATATTGTCAAAGAAAGCGTCACCTATACTAGTGTCAAGTGTTACCTCGATAGTTCTAAAGAATTGCATGAAAGCATATCCCATTGCGGTCAATGCTCGGCCCCATGCCATAACCATGTTATCGCCAAGTCTATGCCAAGAACGCAACAATGCCGCAAGAGCGGATTCAATCATGTCAAAAAACGCTGTAGCTGCTTGCATCCACGCGCCAAACAAACGCGGCCCCCACTCACTTCTAAAAAACCGCTCAAAAGATAACGCTATCCGCTCAACTAAATTACCCATTGTTGTCAGCATCTGCATAATTGAGCGCAACAAATCAAGGCCATGTTCTGCCCAAGCCATGCGCCATGCGGTTGCCATTGCGTCAATTGCGTTAATGATGCCAGTTATTGCCCGTAGCCACGCCTCAAACATATCCGCGCCATATCGGTCAAATGCGTTTCGTAGCATTCTGCCAATATCGCCGATAAGCCCTAGGATATTTGGTATGGCTCGCCTAAGCGCATCAAGCAAGCCCGCGCCAACTCTATTCCATGCTTCCGTGAAAGCATTACCAATAGAGCGTCCAATAGGGACTATCCAATCAGCAAATTGTCTGCCCAAATCACGTATAGCATCAGCCCATCTTGATATAGCTTCTTCTATTTCCATTCGTTCAAACTCGCCAAAGCCTTCATCTTGCACGGATATAACATTTAATTCATCAAACCCGCCTCTAAAGTTATTTAAGGCAGCAGTGGCACCGTTAATAGCTTCCCTATAGTCTTCCCAGCCTTCCACAGCCCTATACCAATAACCACGTCCCGTGATAACAGCGAAAAACTGTTGAATGGCATTGGCAGCACGAATAACCACATTTGTCAACATTATGAAAAGCGGTATTAATGCTTGCACAACAGGAGATATCATCGTTCCCATTACCCTACCAAGATGCGCTTGCCTTGTAATCATCATCGACATGCTGTGATTAAATTGGTCGCTAAACATAGCCAGCTCACGCATACCATCCCGTATGCTAACTAACATTCCTCTAAAAAGAGTGTTAACCATGCGAAAATATATAATTCTGCGTAATACAGCGGGCAATTGCATCAAGAAATTTTGTGCAGCACGGCTACGTCTACCAAAATTTTGCACAGAACGTGTTAATAAGTTAAACCCAGATACAATACGAACAATCGCAAATGATGCCCTAGTTGAGTTTTCGGCGATAAGTCCAAGTCCTTGACCAGTTAGCCGAATCGAGCTAACTAAAGCACCACCAGCGGCTATGTGTAATTTTAAGAATGAGCTTGCCATCCAACTTGTCGCTTGCGCAGCAGTAGCAATGCCGCCACCAAACATTTTAATTCCAGTCCAGAGTGTGCTAATTGCAGTTTCTAACGAGCCGACAATGGCAGTGAAATCAGAAAAGATTTCACCTAAATTTGCTGTTGACGCTCCAGCTGTGCTGGTTGCGTTTTCAATTTCAGTAGCCATTTGCGAAAATCCTTGCGTTGCAGTAGATAGCTCAGTATTCAACCCAGCAAGTTTTCTTTGGATTTCTGTGAGGGATTCAGCATTTTCTTGGAATCCAGGATGCTTCATTGTTGATTGCAATGTTTTAAATCGTGACTCAATTTGTCCAAGGGAAGTGACCACCTCTGGCATTTTTAACTCTTTTGCTTCCGTTTTTAAGTTGCCAATCACTTTTAACGCTTGAGCTATTGAGCCGCCGACACCTTGAAAACTCTTTTTTAATTCAGCATTTATTTGTTCGGCAGTTTCTACAGAAGTTTTATATCCACTAATAACTGTTTGTGATGCTTGAAATTGCATATTAAGTGCCATAATGCTTCTTATAAGTGATTGCAAATCCAATGAACCAGTTTCTTTTATTGTGTCACGCAACCCTTCAAGAGTTTCTCTTTGCGCTCTCATATCATCTGTTGGTAAACCAACTTTTTTTGCACGGCTAATAAACCCATCAAGTTCTTTAATACTTGAACCTATGGATTTTTGAAGTTCGTTCATGCTTGATGTCGCTTGTTGGAATGATGCTTGGTTTCTGGTTAATTTGGCGTCCAACTTAGATGATGTGCTTGATAACCTAGCAAGCTCATTTTCAAGATATTTGAATCGCTCTGCTGGGGTTGCTATGCCTTGTGCTGCATCTATTACTTTTTTTATAGAATCACGTAATTTTATGGCTTCTACTGCGCCAGCACCACCGATTTTTTCAAAAGCAGTAATTTGCTTTTCTGTTGTTTTGCCAAGAACTTCAACTTCTTTTGTTACAGATTTTAAGGCTTCTCCAAATCCTGTTTTTAAGGCAAAGCTTACTTTTGTTCCAGATTGTGTAACTGTTTGACTAAATTTATCAACTGTAATTCCTGTGCCTTGCAATTGTTCAGACAAAACTTTCGCAGCTTCTGCTGCGCTGGTAGCATCTTTAAAAAGTATAGAAAGCCCAGTTTTATCAAGTCCTGCTTCCGGCAAGGTTTTTCCACTAGATACAACTTCATCTATCGCAGTCGCAACTTGAATGAGAGAATCTAATCCTTTTTCAGGTACCATATTTGCCAGTGAATAAAATATTGATTCAGTTATTGTTTGCACTTGCGAAACTGCATCCTCGCTAAAAAACTGCAAGTTCATAGGAATCAAGCTCGGCTTAGACGCAACTTGACGCAATTTATTGGTTACATCACTTACAATATTAGATATTGGAGATGACTCTAATCCATCTTTAATTCCCTGAATAAATGTGCGGCCAAGTTCACTTCCTGCCATCCAAGCATCAACCATATTATCTTTAACAGTACCTACGAAACTATCAACAGCTTTAGTTGCGGCATCAGTAAAGCCACCTATTTCGCCAATTTTGCTCATTTGTGTCATTGAGTCGGCTAGGGTTTTTATAGATAATACCGAAGCTTGTGCTTGTTTGCTGAAATCAAGATTTGCCTTAATCTGTTGAAGCGCATGGGAAACTTTTGCAAGATTATCAAAACTAAGCATACTTAGTTTTTGAAGCGCAAGGTTCAATTTATTTAGACTCTGCAAGCCTTTGCCAGCATCGCTTATCCCATCCGCTGTTTTGACAAGCCCAGCTCCAGTGCTTTTAACAACTGGACTTAGTTTAGACAATGCTCTAGCGAGGTGGTCTATAGCAGTTCCAGCTTGCTTTGCGTCACTGGTTATTTGAATTGATAATTGACCAATATTCCTGTCTACCATATTGCCACCTCACTTTACTTCACTTCATCGCCTTGCACAATTTGTTGTTGCTTCTTAGCTTGGCGTTCCCTACGTTGCTTGTTCATTTCACCAACAAGTGCCAACATCGCCAATGGTGCATCCGCTTGCTGTTTGGCTTTAAGTGCTTCTTCGTGTTTTTTACGTCGCATCGCTTCTTTTTTTGTGATAGCATATGGTCGTTTAGGATATTTATGTTTATTTTTTTTGTCACTCATTACTACTGCAAAAGCTTCAAGATTATATTGACCAGTCAAATGCAAAAAGCTGTTTTCTTCTTCCATTTTAATTTCATATGCCTTTCGGTATTCTGCTGCTCGCTGCGGAACACCATTCCAATATTCATCCGCAGTCATGCCATAGTGAATATAGTATGGTGCTTGTGCATCAAAAAATTCTGATATTGTTTGTGGTGCGTTTTCTATAGCTATTTCTTTTTGTTGTTTGTCGAAAATATTTCCTACAACAGCTTCCATCCCGCTGTCTGCATTTTCGTCAACACCATCTGCGGGTTCTTCATCTGAGATAAGTGTTTGTAATGTTGCTTGATACATTACAAACAATCGCTCGGCGGCTTCATCTTTATTTCTAATGTCATACCATATTTCTTTTGCGCATTCCATTGTTATGGTTTTATGGTGAGGTAGTAACGAGTAAAAGAAAAGCGTTGGCGCATCCAACATTGTGGCTTGTGCCAACGCCTCAGCATTGTTTTGCTCATTTTGTTCCATATATTTTACTGCATTGCGGGTCAAGAAGAGCAAATATTGATTCCCGTGGTACTCAAAAAAACCCGCTCCATTTAGTCCCAGCCTAATTTAATTGTTCCGCCTTTACGAGAATCTTCTATAGCGTCTGCAAAAAGACGCATAACCTCAGCATCCAGCCTATCCTTATCTTCAATAGCCTCATAAATAAATTCAGCATCTCTTTGTTTTATATTGGGCTGATGCTCTTTCAATGCATGGAAAAACACAAAAGAAGCTTGCTTTAGCAAATCTTGGCCTTCTCCAGAAAATTGTGGCGTCTTAGTAAGATTGCCTGCGGTTATTTTTGAAAAAGATATTTTTACAGTGTTTCCGTCAGGTGTAGGAACCTCACGAAACGTTGGAAGTTTATTTGGCTGTTTCGACATTTTTATTGCCTCCTTTTTGCTTTGCTTGTTTGAAGCTAGTTCATGTAATTCATTGCCCAATGCCTGTTCGTTATCCATATACAACCGCCTTTCTATCTACAAGCGTTACGCCACATATGGTATAAAATCAGGCGCAGCCACAATTGTCACGTTATCGTTTGCCTGTGCCATCGCCAGAGTAGCTGGGTTGACAGTGTCACCAGCAAACCAATCCATGTCGCTTGTAACTGATACGCTTATAATGGAGCCAATTGATTCGTTAGTGCCGCCGCCATTGACAGGAATATTATATTCTCCTGTCCACACAAACCCAGAGCCGTCTTGGAAGAATAGCGCAAATTCAAGAGGACGGCTTTTGTTAGCCAGTGCCCTAGCATAGTGTTCTGCCGTATAATTGTATTCAAAATCAATAGCATCACCTGATAGTAAGCCGAGAATTTGAACAATCCTGGCATGAGATAATGTTGTAACATCAATTAAGTCTGGCGCACCCATTAAGTCACCAAAACTCGTGATATCCAGGTATTGTGTATAAGGGTCTGAACTCCCGATTGGACGCCATCCTAAGTACGTTGCCCGTGTGCTGATTGCAATAGGTTGGCCTGATACAATAGCCATAGTTTTCACTCCTTATTATTTTTATTATTTTGGCCGTTAATTTTTTGAGAAATATCCCACATTTTTTCTTTGGCTAATTCCATTTCGTTTTTTCGCATTAAAAGAATGTTATCAAGAAATTTAATTTGCTGACTTGGTAAACAATCAACTTTTCCGTTGTCATCCTCCAATATTGCAAATAAACTTGAGTTAATAACAATCCATTCATTAAACAAATACTTAACTCCATTGACTAAGCATAAGCGTGGGGGTTGCGATATGGCATTAGCCACGCTACTCAACGAATATGCTATATCAGATTTGAATTCCCTTAACATACGCTCGTTATTTTTGCCTTGCCTAACAAGATTTTTAAGAGACTTACAAATGTTGTTCATTTGCGCAATATTCGCAACTTCCCATTCTGATTCCATTATTTCTCTTGGCGTTAAGTTACTGTCATTGGATTTCGTTAAATTCTCGATTTTTACTACTTCGTCCAATGTGGCTCCTCCTTCTGGCTATTGATAACCAAATCCACGCCTATCCATCTTAATTCGATATCGTGCAGATAGCCATGTAACATTTGCACCCATGTTATGGTTGCGCACCATTCCATGG
>JGI20163J15578_10000800_pt1 | contig 13090 bp, 9 predicted proteins | sample TergutCu122P1_FD_15578 | JGI IMG/M metagenome (IMG submission 15578)
GGCGATAGGAGATGATCCACCTCTTACAATGAAAGAAGGGGGAATTATTCGGGATGGTTTCCACGAAGAAGTAGACCGCTTGCGAAGAGCCAAATCTGAAGGAAAGGATTGGTTGGCCAAATTAGAAGATGAAGAGCGTGATAAAACCGGGATTAAAAACTTGAAAATTCGCTACAATAAGGTTTTTGGTTATTATTTGGAAGTTACTAACTCCTACCAGAATATGGTGCCGGATTATTTTATGCGAAAGCAAACCTTAGCCAATGCTGAACGTTATATCACCCCCGAATTAAAAGAGTTGGAAAATACGATTCTGGGAGCTGAAGAAAAGTTACATGCCCTGGAATACGAATTATATTGTACCGTTCGAGATACCATCGGCGCAGAAATTGAACGCATCCAAGCTACCGCAAAAGCGATTGCTACGATTGATGTGTTGGCTTCGTTGGCATTTGTGGCCGAGCGAGGAAATTACGTCCGCCCGCAGATCAATGAAAAAGGCATCATCCAAATTAAGGATGGTCGCCATCCGGTTGTAGAACGAATGATTTCCGGTGATATGTTTATAGCTAATGATACATTTTTAGATGATAAAAAGCAAAGAATCTCAATAATCACCGGGCCAAACATGGCCGGGAAGTCTACTTACATGCGCCAGGTTGCTTTGATTGTATTATTGGCCCAGATTGGTTCCTTCGTGCCCGCCGGTAGTGCCAATATTGGTCTGGTCGATCGCATCTTTACGCGAGTGGGAGCTTCTGATGATCTGGCTTCCGGACAGAGTACCTTTATGGTAGAGATGACCGAGGTGGCCAATATTTTACGAAATGCTACTCCAAAGAGCTTGCTTATTTTAGATGAGATTGGTCGGGGAACCAGTACTTTTGACGGACTTTCCATTGCTTGGGCAGTAATCGAGCATATCAGCGACCAAAAGCAATTGGGCGCCAAGACTTTATTTGCCACACATTATCATGAGTTAACGGAATTAGAAGGTAAGATTGAAAGTGTCAATAATTACTGTATTGCGGTAAAGGAAAAGGGGGATGACATTGTCTTTTTGCGGAAAATTGTCAAAGGTGGTGCGGATAAAAGTTATGGTATCCAAGTAGCAAAATTGGCCGGGGTGCCGGAGATGGTGATTTCCCGAGCGAAGGAGATTGTAGAAGAACTTAGTGATGGCGATATTACTCAAAGAGTGAGTGATATAAAAGTAAAAGAAATCACGGTTAATAAAAAATCCCGCCCTAAAAAGTATGACGCAGTGGATATAGCACAGATGTCTTTGTTCGAAACTGTGACCGATGATGATGTGCTTGAGGAATTGAAAACGCTGGATTTGGGGAATTTAACTCCGATAGATGCGCTAAACACCATATATCGGCTACAAAACAGACTGAAGAATCGGTGGTAGTTTCCGAGTAAAAGGAGAGTTGCATGGGTAAAATACAAGTTTTAGACCAAATCACCATTGACAAGATAGCCGCGGGAGAGGTAATTGAGCGTCCGGCGTCAATTGTGAAAGAGCTGGTGGAAAATGCCATTGACGCCGGTTCCTCCGGTATCACAGTGGAGATTCAGGACGGCGGAACCTCTTTAATTCGTATTACCGATAATGGAAGCGGAATTGCCAGGGAAGATATCCGTTCGGCTTTTTTGCGCCATTCAACCAGCAAAATCCGACAAGTGGAGGATTTGTCTCTTATTTCGTCTCTCGGCTTTCGGGGTGAGGCTTTGTCGAGCATAGCTGCTGTGGCAAAGGTGGAGTTAATTTCTAAGACAAAGGAAGAATTAATTGGTAGTCGTTATCTGATTGAGGGGGGCAAGGAAGAAGCCCTGGAAGATATTGGTGCAACCGAGGGCACCTCTTTTTATGTTCGCCATTTGTTCTATAATCTACCGGCTCGTAGGAAATTTCTAAAGAGCCCCCAAACCGAAGCCGGCCATATTCAAGACTTGCTTCTTAGATTGGCGCTTTCTCACCCTCATATTGCTTTTCTATTCAAAAATAACGGACAGGAGAAACTACGTACCTCCGGTAATGGCAAGTTAAAAGAAGCCATATATCAACTTTACGGTCGTGAGATTACAGCGCAATTATTGCCATTAGAATATAACAAGGGAGATTTAAAACTATCCGGATTTATTGGAAAACCTACCTTGCAACGAGGAAATCGCAATTATGAGACTTTTTTTGTCAATGGCAGATACATCAAGAACATGATGATTGCAAAAGCAGTGGAAGAGGCGTATAAAGATTTTGTAATGACTCATAAGTTTCCTTTTGTGGTACTGAATTTTTATTTAAGTGGTGAAATGGTAGATATAAATGTTCACCCTACTAAAATGGAACTTCGTTTTCAAAAGCAGCAGGATGTTTACGCATCTGTCTACGAAGCAATCCATCAACACTTACTGGAACCGGAGTTGATTCCAACAATACAGCTAGAAAATCCGGCTCCGGAAAAAGACGAAAGCCCTACTCCTCAAAAAGGAGAGAGCCCTTTTCTGTTGAAACCTAAATCGGAACCATTGATGGGAATAGACGCAGTTTCTGCGGATGCAAAGGAGAACCATGGAGAAGTAAAAGGAGTTTACGGAGACGTCAAAACGGTTTATGAAAAAATGAAAGGAATTAAAGAAGAGGTGAATTATCACTCTCCTTTGGCAGTCCCCCCTCTAGTTCCTCTAACCGATATGACTTCGGAAGAATATTTTCTGGAAAAGATGCGCCGGCGTGTAACCCGGTTTCATCAAAGTAAAGAATCGACTGAGTTGAAGCTATCAGAAGAAAATAGACAGTTCGACGATGCAACTAAGACAGTTAAAACAAAGCTGTTAGACGATGCAAAACAAGATGATACAAAACAGCTACATCTTTTCGAAGATACTTTTTTAAAAGGAGAGACCGCACCCTCTTATACCTTGATTGGACAACTATTTTCCACCTACTGGTTGGTAGAGTTTCAAGAACGCCTTTTTATTATCGATCAACACGCTGCTCATGAACGCGTGCTATATGAACAGACATTACAGGAGTTTAAAAAAAGAGAACCATCTGTGCAGTCTTTGAACCCACCGATTGTATTACAGTTGAATATGCAAGAAAGTGCCTTGCTGCAAGAACATTTACCACGCTTTAACTCCTTAGGATTTGAAGTCGAGCATTTTGGTGGCGAAGAATATGTAGTACGAGGAGTACCGGCCAATGTGTTTTCGATTGCTAAGAAGGAATTGTTATTGGAGATGTTAGACTCTTTGTTGGAAGGGCTAACGCCCAATACAGCGATCGATGCAATTAATCAGAAAATTGCGCTGCACGCCTGTAAGGGAGCTGTTAAAGGTAAACAAACTTTATCCGGTGTAGAAGTGGAAGCACTGCTTACCCAACTATTGCAACTGGAAAATCCCTATCATTGCCCGCATGGGCGTCCGACTATTATCGCCATGAGTAAGACCGAGTTGGAGAAGAAGTTTAAAAGGATTGTGTAAATGAAACCACCATTAATCATTTTAACCGGACCTACAGGAGTAGGAAAAACAGCTTTATCCCTTGCTTTGGCAAAGGCAATTGATGGGGAAATTATTTCGGCTGATTCAATGCAGGTCTATCAGCAGATGGATATTGGTTCAGCTAAGATTATGCCTGACGAACAACAAGGTATTCCTCATCACTTGCTCGACATTCTGGCGCCGGATGAGGAATTTCATGTGGTTAAGTTTCAGCAGTTGGCCAAAGAAGCGATTCGGCAGATTTACCGACGAGAACGAATTCCTATTATCGTGGGTGGAACCGGCTTTTATATTCAAGCACTACTATATGACATCAACTTTACAGTGGCTACGAAAGACTTTTCCGCTCGCCGTGAGTGGGAAGAGATTGCCCAAACCAAGGGAATATTTGCGCTCCATCAGATGTTGGCAGAAGTGGATGAAGAAGCAGCAAAAGAAATTCATCCAAATAATGTAAAAAGAGTGATTCGTGCTTTAGAATTTTATGCGCAAACGGGAGAAAAAATATCTGATCATAATGCCATAGAAAAGCAGAAAGAATCTCCTTTTAATTATGTTTATTTTGTTTTAAACGATGAACGAGAGCGATTATATCAACGAATAGAGATGCGAGTTGATGAAATGGTTGAAAAGGGATTAGTTGAGGAAGTGACTAATCTGAAAAATCGGGGATACGGCAAGGAGCTGGTATCCATGCAAGGGTTGGGATATAAAGAATTGTTAGCATATTTAGAGGGAGATTGTACTTTTGAGGAAGCCCTTTACCTGCTGAAGCGTAATACCAGACACTTTGCCAAACGACAACTTACTTGGTTTAGACGAGAAAAAGATGTGATTTGGATTAACAAACATGATTTCGCATATGTGGAAGAGGTGCTCCTACAAAAGATGTTAGAAATCGCTAATCGTAGAGGAATTATAACCGGCCCAATATCGTAAATCAGGACAGAATGGAGATTTAGATGGATATAGAAATGTTATATGCGCAACTGGGAATATCCAAGGATGTGCATGCTTTTGGTCAACGAATAGAGCAAAAACTTTCCGAGCGTTTTGCGAAGATTGACCGGATTGCGGAATACAACCAGCTTAAAGTGATACAAGCGATGCAAGAGAATAAGGTGGACGAATCTTGTTTCCACTACACCAGTGGTTATGGTTACAACGACCACGGCCGTGATACTTTGGAAGCGGTATACGCCTCTGCTTTTCGTGGTGAGGCTGCTTTGGTACGTCCACAAATCACCTGTGGAACCCATGCTTTGGGAGTGGCGTTAAGTGCTAATTTACGTCACGGGGATGAATTACTATCACCTGTAGGCAAACCTTATGACACTTTAGAAAAGGTTATCGGTATTCGCCCCGGCAAAGGTTCACTGGCAGAGTATGGTATTACTTACGCACAAGTGGATTTATTATCGGATGGTTCTTTTGATTACGACGGCATTGGTAAAGCGATTCGTAAGAATACAAAAATGGTTACGATTCAACGTTCAAAGGGATATCAAATCCGTCCTAGTTTTTCTGTTAAACAGATTGGCGAGCTGATTTACTTTTGCAAGCAGATTAAGCCGGATCTAATCTGTATGGTGGATAATTGTTATGGTGAATTTGTAGAAATCATTGAACCTTCGGATGTGGGAGCGGATATGACAGTTGGTTCTTTGATAAAAAATCCCGGCGGCGGTCTCGCTCCGGTGGGAGGCTATATTGTGGGAAAAGAAGAATACATTGAACACTGTGCGGTTCGCTTAAGTACTGCCGGATTGGGCAAGGATGTGGGGCCTTCATTAGGAGTGATGCAAGCTTTTTTTCAAGGATTTTTCTTAAGTCCATCAGTGGTGGCAAGTGCTCTAAAGGGTGCCATTTTTGCCGCTAATATTTATGAGGAATTGGGGTATTTTGTGATGCCAAATGGACAAGAGTCACGGCATGATATCATTCAATCAGTAGAATTGGGAAGTCCGGAAGCAGTTGTTGCCTTTTGCCGGGGAATTCAAAGTGCAGCGCCGGTGGATAGTTATATAGCCCCTGAACCGGGATTTATGCCCGGTTATGAACACGATGTGATTATGGCGGCAGGAGCGTTTGTCCAAGGTTCTTCGATTGAGTTGAGTGCTGATGGGCCGATAAGGCCTCCTTATGCAGTTTACTTCCAAGGAGGGTTAACCTGGCCTCACGCAAAACTGGGTATTCTTAAGTCTATGCAAAATTTATCTAAAGTACACAAAGAGATACAGAATAAAATCATTTAGCAAGGTATTTCATTCATTTAAAATTGGTAACTGTTCAGAAGAACACCTACAGTTACAGAATTGTAAGAAATGGGGAGGGGAATAGATGTCACAAAGGATTATCGTAATTGGTGGCGGTGCGGCCGGCATGATGGCGGCTGTGGTTGCTGCCGGTAAAGGGGCTAAGGTTACAATAATAGAACATCAAAATCAAATCGGTAGGAAACTGAAAAGTACCGGGAATGGGCGATGCAATTTTACCAACCTGCATCAACAGCCTGACTGCTATCGGTCAACAAATGAAGGGTTTCCTTTTCCCATCTATGAAGCATTTCCGGTACAAGATACAATCGCTTTCTTTCTGCAATTAGGCTTATTTTCTAAAAATCGTAACGGTTATATGTACCCATATTCAGACCAAGCAATGGCAGTGATTGAGTTGTTTGAGATGGAACTAAAACGCCTACAGGTTTCTATCGTAACAGAAACCAAATGCATCAAAATTCGGCCTAAGGGGGGAGGTTTTCAAATCCAAACTGACAAGGGGGACTTTTTTGCTGATAAAGCAATCCTCACAGCCGGCTCTAAAGCAGCGCCCATTACCGGCTCAGATGGTTCAGGATATGCTTTGGCTAAGGAATTGGGACATACCATTTTGACCGTTCTGCCGGCTCTGGTACAATTACGTTGTCAAGAAACCTTCTATAAAAAGCTTGCCGGACTGCGGGTTCAGGGAGAAGTTACTCTACTCCTCGATGGGAAAATAGTGGCCACAGATACCGGTGAAATTCAATTTGCAAATTATGGTATCTCCGGTATTCCCATATTTCAGGTGAGTCGATATGCTGCAAAAGGCCTTTTTGAAAAAAAAGAGGTGGTTGTCCGGTTGGATTTGATGCCGGACTTTTCCAAGGAGCAACTCTTTTATTTTTTGATGAATCGTAAAATGACTCGGGATGAGAAGACATGGGGTGAATTTTTGGTTGGTGTTTTTCCCACAAAACTTGCTCATGTACTCCTTTGCCTTAGCAATTTGGCATTAAGTGATAGGGTAGAAAAAAAAGGACTGGAGCAACTGGCAACCCTCATTAAATCTTTCCCTACCATCGTGATTAGTACTCATTCCTTTGAGCATGCGCAAGTTTGCATGGGAGGAGTGGAGACTACCGAAGTCAATCCCCACACACTTGAGTCCTTACTGATTAAAGGTCTCTATTTTGCCGGGGAAATCTTGGATGTGGATGGTATTTGTGGCGGGTATAATTTACAATGGGCATGGTCTAGTGGACATCGCGCCGGGGAGGAGGCGGCAGATGCTTCGAGTTAGTCAAGTGAAACTAAGAGTCGGACATACATGGTCAGAATTACAGACAGAAGTACAGAAGATATTAGATATTTCCTCCTCTCAATTGCTACACTTGAAGATTTACAAGCAATCACTTGATGCCAGGCGAAAGCCGGATATTTATTATGTGTATACCGTCGATGTGAAAGTGAGCAATGAAATATCCGTCCGGAGGAAAAAAAGAAAACAAGTGCAGTATATTGTTGAAAAGACTTATACCCTGCCATGTTTTAGTCCGTCAACTTTAGCAAGTTGTAGAAACCACGGAAACGGTCGAAACCACACAGGAGCGAATAGCTCTCCGATAGTGGTAGGCAGCGGCCCGGCCGGACTATTCGCTGCTTATCTATTAGCCAAAGCCGGCTTGTGTCCGCTTATACTAGAGCGCGGAGCACCCGTTGAAGAGCGAATCGCTGATGTAAGCAGATTCTGGGAAACCGGAGCGCTAAACCCCAATTCTAATGTCCAATTTGGCGAAGGCGGAGCCGGTACTTTTTCAGATGGAAAGTTAAATACGCTGGTGAATGACAAGCAAATGCGACATCGATTTGTGCTAGAAACTCTGGTGGCTCATGGGGCACCGGAATCCATTCTTTATGAACAAAAACCTCATGTAGGAACAGATATCCTAATTCAAGTAATAAAAAACTTTCGTGAAAGCATTGAATCTCTCGGAGGAATTTTTCATTTTCATACTTGTCTAAAAGATATAGTTTACGCAGAAGGCCAAAGAAAAGGAATACAATTGCAAGAAATTATTGTTACAACAAAAGAAAAAAATAACGTAATACTTAAAACCTTCTCCGCCAACAAATTGATTTTGGCGATTGGGCATAGTGCTCGTGATACCTTTGAAATGTTATCGCAAAAAAAAATCCCGATGATCGCAAAATCTTTTGCCATTGGGTTACGAATCGAACATCCTCAGGAACAAATCAATCTGTCTCAGTACGGAGTATCTCATTCTCCTTATCTCCCGGCAGCTACTTACAAATTGGCTGAGCAGTTAGAGAATGGTAGAGGGGTATACTCTTTTTGCATGTGTCCGGGAGGATTTGTAATTAATGCCTCTTCTGAGGAAACAGGCGTTACGGTAAATGGTATGAGCTACCACAAACGAGACGGAAAAAATGCGAATAGTGCGATTGTGGTAACAGTGACCCCGAAAGATTTCAAACTAATGAATGAATCTTATCGAAATAGCAACTTGGGGGACCCTCTACCCAATGATGCTTTAACGGGAATGTATTTTCAGCGTGTATTGGAACAAAAAGCGTATGAACTAAGTGGAGGTAAGGTGCCGGTTCAAAGGTGGGAGGATTTTCTACACAATCGAGCCGGTGAAACTCTGGGGAAGCTTACTCCATGTATAAAGGGAGAGTGGGAATTAGCCAATTTGCATACTCTTTTCCCGGCCGAGATTACCGCTTCACTTATTCAAGGGATTCAAAAAATGGGTCGGAAAATCAAAGGATTTGACCACCTCGATGCGCTTTTGTCAGGCGTAGAAACCCGCACCTCTTCTCCCGTTCGAATCTTGCGAGGGGAGCACTATCAAAGCGAAGTTAAAGGCATCTATCCATGTGGAGAGGGAGCCGGATATGCGGGAGGAATCACTTCTGCGGCAATAGATGGGATTAAAGTGGCAGAAGCAATTCTGGAAAGTCTTTCCCAAGTTTGACCACGGCGTCTAAATATGCTATAATACAAGGGTGATTGTATCATCGGGACAAGGAAAAACCGATGGAAAAGAAAAATAACATGAAATCGATGATAGCCGATGAGCGTCCTTATGAAAAGTGTGAACGCTTTGGTGCAGCAAATCTTACAGATGTAGAATTGCTTGCTATCTTGCTTAGAACGGGAACAAAAGGAGAAAGCGCGCTTTCTTTGGCGGAGAAAATTTTGTATCCTGTTTTTTCCCATGATGGGATATTAAACATTCACAGTTGGACCCCGGAACAACTATCAAAGTTGCGTGGTATTGGTCGGGTAAAGACGATTCAGATTGCTTGTTTGTGCGAACTCTCAAAACGGTTAGCCAAAGCAACGGCCGGTAAAGAGTTGAATTTTTCTACTCCTTCCTCAATCGCAAATTATTACATGGAAGACATGCGTCATGCTAAGCAAGAGATTATGAAATTGTTACTGTTGAATACCAAATCTCGTCTAATTGGTGAATCGAACATCTCTAAAGGTACGGTAAATGCTTCCCTTGTTTCCCCCCGCGAGTTGTTCATTGAAGCACTACAAAAAAATGCCGTTTCAATTATCTTACTGCATAATCACCCTAGCGGTGATCCAATGCCAAGCAAGGACGATATATTGTTAACGAAAAGAGTGTCTGATGCCGGTGGGTTGATTGGCATCACGTTGTTAGATCATATTATTATAGGCAATCAATGTTATTGTAGTTTGCGAGAGCAAGGATTGTTTACAATCTCAAAGGAATCCTAAATCATGACAAAAAAAAGATATGGGTTAGATATTGGAACCTATAGTATTAAGTTGTTTGATCAAAAAAGCGCCAAAGTATGGACTACGAAAAATGTAATTGCCATAAAGGATAAAACGGAAGTAGTAGCAGTGGGCGATAAGGCTTATGAGATGTATGAAAAGACCTCTTCTGATGTACGGTTTATATTCCCTATGAAAAGTGGCATTATTACTCATTTTAAAACGATGCAGTATTTGCTTAACCAGCTAGTCTGGGAAAAAGCGCCGTTCACCAAAGGAGCGGAATATCTACTGGCAGTACCTACTGATGTCACCGAGGTAGAGAAGCGTGCTTTTTGTGATTTGGTCTCCCTTTCGGCGGCCAAAGCAAGATCGATTCGGATTGCTGATCGAAGTATTGCCGATGCGATTGGCTGTGATATTGATATCTGGCGGACAGATGGTGTGGTAATTGCTAACTTCGGTGGTGGAACTACAGAGCTTACCCTGCTTTCTAAGGGAGGGATTGTACTAAACCGCCTTATGCAAACCGGTGGCGATTATTTTGATTTGGCGCTCATAAGTTTTGTAAGGCGACATTATGATTTGTTGATTGGACGTCACAGTGCGGAGCGATTGCGGAGGGAAATTTCCTTATCTGATACGGAAGATGAAAAAGGAGGTATTTATGCTTCCGGCCGTGATATCGCTTTAGGTATTCCAATGAAACGAGCCATTCCTATGGCTTTACTTAGAGATTTTATGAAAGAGCTATTGGAAGATGCGGTACAAGGTATTGTAAATATTATCAGTCGGACTTCCGCCGATATTCGACAAGGAATCCTTAAAAATGGTATTTATCTCACCGGTGGTTTAGCTAAAACGATCGGATTATCTGCTTACATTGAGGAGAGAACCGGTATCCCGGTGAAAATCAGCGAGTATCCACAACACACAGTGGCGATTGGTTTACAAGCAATGATGTTAGAAAAGGAATACAAGGATTTAACGTATGCGATGTTAAATGAAGATTATAGGTGGTTGCAATAAATGAAAAAGACAAATCAAAGCTCTCTAACCAACCGTTATTGGTTGCTGAGTTTATCTTTAATCTGTATCGTGTTGATGTTGTTATCGGTCTTTGCGGAACAAGCCCGCGGACCTTTTCGTCTGTTGGCTAATGTTACCGTAGTTCCCATGCAATCGGGCATCAATCACGTTGGCACCTGGTTGGGAGACTTAAGTGATAATTTCGAGACATTACAAGAGTTACAAGATGAAAATCGGGAATTACATAGTTTGGTTGATGAACTTAGAATGGAAAACCGTCGCTTGATTGAAAATGCCCACGAGCTGGATCGTTTACGAGAATTATATCTATTGGGTCAAAATTATATTGATTATAATCCTATTGGCGCCCGGGTGATTTTTAAGAATCCGGGAAACTGGTTTAGTACCTTTACCATCGATCGTGGTAGTTTTCATGGGGTTAGAGAGGACATGAATGTAATTGCCGGCAGAGGTTTAGTAGGCATCGTCACGGAAGTAGGGCCGACTTGGGCGACAGTAAGATCGATTATTGACGATCAAAGTAATGTCAGCAGCATAGTGACACCGGCCGGAGAACATCTAATTGTCCGGGGCGATTTGTCTTTAATGAACTATGGGAAGATTCGCTTCGAGTTGATGGCTAACAATGATAGCTTAGTGAACGTGGGCAATGATGTGTTTACCTCTCACGTAAGTGATCTGTTTTTACAGGGTATTTTGGTTGGGTATATAACTGAAATCAACGTAGATGCAAACAACTTGACTCGTTCCGGTTACATCGCTCCTTTTGTTGATTTCACCAGCCTGCATGAGGTATTGGTGTTAACCACCACCAAAGCAGATTTCATCCGAGAACAAGGAGAATAATGAAACGAGTAAAATTCCCCAGGCATAAGCGAGTTCTTACCGTCGCAATAATTATTATCATCGGCTACATTTTACAGGGAAGTATTTTTCCTTATCTTGCTTTAGCGAATATCAAACCGAATATTCTCATTATCATCACCGCCTCTTTTGGATTTATGCGAGGATCAAAAGAAGGGATGTTTGTGGGATTTTTCTCAGGATTGCTGATGGATATTCAATTTGGTGAGATTCTTGGTTTTTATGCGATCCTGTATCTGGTACTAGGTTACCTTAATGGATTGTTTGAGCAGGTGTACTACAAAAATGAAACAAAACTTCCCTTGTTTTTGATTGGTGGAAGTAGTCTTATATATGGGTTGCTAATATATTTTCTGCGTTTTGTGTTGAGAGGAGAATTCAACTTTTTCTTCTACTTGCAAAACATCATTCTACCGGAACTAATTTATACAGTCGTGGTTTCTTTGGTATTGTATCGTATTGTTTTACATGTTAACAACAGATTAGAAACCGAAGAGAAAAGGAGTGCGGGAAAGCTTGTTTGAGTATATTGGGAAATCACTAAAAGATATGGCACACAAATTTGTAACATCCAGGCTTTTATTGCTGGTGTTACTCTTTTGTATAGCTTTTGGGTTGCTGATTAATCGTTTATTCTATTTACAGATTGTCAGAGGCCCGGAATTCGCCCAGGATCATATTTTGACGATTCGTAAGTCAAGGGATTTGCCCGGAACTCGCGGCAATATTTATGATCGAAATGGGGTGTTATTGGCGTATAACGAGCTAACCAACGTAGTGATTTTTGAAGATTATCACATCGTTAGAACCGGAGATCGAAGTCGCAACGAAATCCTCAACGAAGTATTGTTGGAAATCAAGGAAATCGTGGAAAGTAACGGAGATGTTATCATTGATAACTTTGGTATCTCCTTAAATGCCCATAATGAATATCATTTTGTTCATGCCAGCGAAACAAGCCGTTTACGCTTTGTCGCGGATGTATTTGGTGAAAGCTTCATTGATGACTTATCGGATGAACAACGTAACGCTTCCGCCGAAGATATTATCTATTACCTGGCCACTAATCGCCGGACGGGTTATGGTATTTACTTAAATGAGCTTCCTCGTGATGTGGTACTGTCCTTGGTCACCATGCGATATGCGATTGCTTTGCACGGATTCCAACAATATATTCCCACTATTTTAGCGACAGATGTAAGTGATAGTACGGTGATTTCGATTATGGAAAATATGGCTCGCTTACCGGGAGTCAGTATTGATCAAAGTTCCCTACGTCGATATGCACATAGTCATTATGTGGCAGCGTTAATGGGTTATACCGGGCCAATTTCTCTTGAAGAGTTGGAAGCCATGCCGGAAGAACAACGGCTCCTTTATTCTCTTACTGACACAGTGGGGAAATCGGGAATAGAACTGGCCATGGAAGAGGTACTTAGAGGAAGTAGTGGTGAAAAGGTTTTTCTGGTCGACCGCCATGGACGAGTTACCGATGTTGTAAGTCATACAGAGCCGGGCGTGGGCAACAACGTCCACTTAACAATAGACATACAATGGCAAAAATATGCCTATCGAATTGCCGAGGAAAAAATGGCCGGGATATTGCTTTCCCGATTGACGCCTCTTT
>JGI20163J15578_10000802_pt1 | contig 13065 bp, 15 predicted proteins | sample TergutCu122P1_FD_15578 | JGI IMG/M metagenome (IMG submission 15578)
TTAGAACAAATATTATCCATAATGTGTTTTTCTGGGATATATATTTTATGTAAAATGCTTTTTGCCAATATTTCCTGTTAAAATAATGTACATAGAGCAGAGAATAGTGGTATAATGTGAACATAAAAAGAAACGCGCAGCGTTTCTTCCCTGATTGTTCAACGAGACTTTTTCTTTCAGAAAAAGTCGAGTAAAAACCGGTGGTTGAGACTTTTTCTTTCAGAAAAAGTCGAGTCGAAACATTGGCCTCGCTACCCTCACAATGACGGCAGCAGCAAATTAAGCCAAAGAGTACGAAGAAAAGCGGGTGATTTAGTGGGAGATATTTTATCGCAAAGCGAAATTGATGCTTTACTCAGTGCATTATCAAACGGCGCTCCTGAGGAGATAGCCCTTGCCTCTGAGGATGTGCCTAAAAGTGATGTAAAAGTATATGATTTTGCCAATCCATCAAAATTTAGTAAAGAACAGCTTCGCACCCTTGAAATTATATTTGATAATTATTCCAGATTTTTAACATCCTTCTTAACAGGATATTTAAGAACATCTGTACAGGCCGAGGTTATAAACAGCGAACAAATAACCTATAACAACTTTACTAATTCCCTTTCTAACCCCGCAATTTTAGGGATTGTTGATTTTGAACCTTTTAAAGGTTCGATTATACTTGAATTATCGACAAATATCGGTTATGCTATTATAGACAGGGTTTTAGGCGGCCCCGGTTATCCAATGAGCGAAACCAGGGATTTATCTGAAATCGAAAAGGTTCTTTTGGAGCGTGTATTTGTTAAAATACTTGAGCTTATGCCGGAAACTTGGGAAAATGTAGCGCATATTGACCCAAGGCTCGATATGCTTGAAACTAATGTTCAATTTGCTCAGATTATGCCTCCTAATGAACTTACTGCTCTTGTTACTTTGGATATTAATGTTGGCGGTGTACAAGGCTTCTTTAACTTCTGTATACCCTATGTTACAATAGAGCCTATAGCCCAGCAAATTAATGCGGCTAATTGGTACGGATCTAAAAAGAACAAAAAGGGCGAGGATAACGAAGTCCACTCTAAGCAGATTGAAGAAAAGCTTGAAGTAACTGATGTGGATGTTTCCGCTGTCATCGGTCAGACGCGAATTAGTGTAGGCGAGTTTGTGAATTTAGCCGAGGGAGATATTATAATGCTTGATTCCTTTGTTAATTCTGACTTGAGTGTTAAAATAGGCGAGCTTTTGAAGTTTAAAGCCAAGCCCGGCATTAGTCACGGACGCAACGCCATTCAAATAACTTCGTTAGTCGGAAGGAGGGAATAGCATTATGGGTGATATGCTTTCCCAAGATGAAATTAACGCTCTCCTTGGGGGAGTTGAGGGGGAAGGAGGCCTGAATGGCCAAGAAGATGAAATAAGCGAACTTACATGTGAACAAAAAGATATATTAGGTGAAATCGGAAATATAGGTATGGGTACGGCTGCAACAACTCTGTCGGCTTTGCTTAACAGAAGGGTAAATATTACAACGCCTATTGTTAAAGCGGCAACATGGAAGGAAATTTCTGATTGGTATTCAAGGCCTTGTGTAGGCGTTCAAATAGGCTATAAAGTGGGGCTTAAAGGAGCCAATTTACTTATACTTGCAAACAGAGATGTTAAAGTCATAACAAGCCTTATGATGGGTGGGGAAGGAATCGGTATAGATGAGGATGCTGAGCTTACAGAGCTTGATTTAAGCGCTATAGGCGAAGCTATGAATCAGATGATAGGTTCATCTTGTACATCCTTAGCCACTATGTTTGGTGAAAAAATAGATATAGATACCCCCAAGGCATATCAGATTGACTTTTCGGATGAAGACTTTTTCAGAGAGCTTTTGGCTATTGAACCTGACAGTGAGCTGGTAACAGTATCTTTTAATATGACAGTATGTGACTTAATAGATAGCCGGATAATACAGGCGCTGCCTATAGACTTTGCTATACAGATGGCTCAAAAAATCGGCGGATATCCGGATGAAGCTGAGGATGCTGCCGAAGTACCATATACACCGCCATTAGATGAGCCCGTTCTCGAATTATCTTCACCAACACCCGATGTTCCGAAAAACACGGCTCCGGCGCCGGCACCTCAGCCGGAAATACAATATAAGGAGGCAGGTGCACCTATGATACAGCAAGCGCCGCCGCGTATGGCACCCAATATAAATGCACAGCCTGTCCAATTTCAGGATTTTGACTATGGCACAATTTCGCAGCAAAAAGAAAATATAGGCATACTCATGGATGTGCCTTTGGATGTTAGTGTGGAGTTGGGAAAAACATCTAAGAAAATAAAAGAAATACTTGAGTTTTCTCCGGGGACAATAATAGAGCTTGATAAGTTAGCCGGCGAACCTATAGATATTTTGGTTAACGGCAAATATGTGGCAAAAGGCGAAGTTGTTGTAATAGATGAAAACTTTGCAATAAGGGTAACGAATATAATAAGTCCCGAGCTTAGAATTTAGAAATTTTAAAATGATAAACTATATTGTTTAATTATAATTTAGGGAGTGAATTTGGATGCCTGACAAAACAATTCTTCTGGTTGATGATGCGGCTTTTATGCGAATGATGCTAAAAGATATTTTGACTAAGAGCGGATATAATATAGTCGGAGAAGCCGAAAATGGCATAAAGGCAATAGAAAAATATAAAGAGCTTAAGCCGGATTTAACTATACTTGATATAACAATGCCTGAAATGGACGGTATTGAAGCTGCAAAAGGCATTAAAGCAGCGGATGCTAATGCAATCATAATAATGTGTTCAGCTATGGGGCAGCAATCAATGGTTATTGAAAGTATCCAAGCAGGGGCCAGGGATTTTATTGTTAAACCTTTCCAAGCTACCAGAGTTTTGGAAGCTGTCCAGAAAGTCATAGGGTAAAGAAGGAGAGTCATGCTTTTATTGAGCGCAAACAGCTGGACTACAGCCGAAATGATAGCCCAGCTTTTTTTCATACTCATTGTACTCATTGGAGTCATTATATTGGCTGTTTATGTGACCAGATTTGTTGCCGGAGCCAAATATATCAGACGGGGAAATAACAATCTAAAACTCATGGATAGTATAGGCCTTGGCTTTCAAAACGGTATTCATCTGGTTAAAGCAGGGAAGAAGTATGTTCTTTTGGGAATTACCAAAGACAGGATAACTTTTCTTTGCGAACTTTCAGAGTCGGATATTGAAAATATAGAGCAGGATTCGGGCTATGAACTTCCATCTTTTGACAATTATTTAAACCGTATTTTAAGAAAGAAAAATAACAGTAATTCTGATGAGGATTCTTAGAATACCTAAGAAGCACCTTTAAAAACAGAGGATAGATGCTTATGTCCGGGTTTAAAAAAACAGTTTTTATACTGATTATATCAATTTTTGTCTCTTTACATATAGAAATGGTATACGCTGTTGCTACAGATGATATTATACCGCTTCCGAATATTAATATTGCTATAGGCGGGCCGACAGAGGATGGTGAAGGACCTGCCTCCGGAGCTGTGCAGCTTTTATTTCTTCTGACGGTAATTTCGCTTGCGCCTTCTTTGCTGATAATGATGACCAGCTTTACAAGAATCATCATAATTCTGCATTTTGTACGCTCGGCTTTGGGTACACAGCAAATGCCGCCAAATCAGGTTTTGGTTGGTCTTGCTTTATTTCTCACATTGTTTATTATGGGGCCTATTTTTACAGAAGTAAATGAAAATGCAATACAGCCATATTCCGCAGGGCTAATAAGCCAAAGCGAGTTTGTGGAAATAGCTATGGGCCCGATTAGGGATTTTATGTTCGACCAAGCAGAGCCTAGAGATGTGGCTCTTTTTGCAAATCTGGCCGGAATAGACGAGCTTGCAACTCGTGCGGAAATCCCTAACAGAGTACTTATACCCGCATTTATTTTAGGTGAAATAACCAAGGGGTTTGTATTTGGCTTTATGATTTTTGTCCCCTTTATAGTTATAGATATGGTTGTGGCTTCAGTGCTTATGGCTATGGGTATGATGATGCTGCCCCCTGCCATGATAAGCCTTCCTTTTAAGATACTGTTATTTGTACTGGTAGATGGTTGGAGTTATGTAATTGAAATAATGGTAAGGACATTTAGGTGACTGAAAGGAGGGATGGCGCTTGATAACCTCAGACGCTACGGTAGATCTTATAAGAAACGCAGTTTTGACAGTTATTATTGTCGGTGCCCCGCCTTTGGTTATGGGACTTACAGTAGGTATTATTGCCAGCATGCTTCAAACAATAACATCTATACAAGAGGCAACATTGGCTTTTGTGCCTAAAATAATAGCTGTGCTTTTGGCCCTTATAATATTTGGCCATTTTATGCTTAATACATTGCAGGATTTCTTTATTAGCACCATGAGCTTGATACCGACATTTTTAACATAGGATTATTAGCCTGCGACACTAAAACAAGATATCTCGAAGGAAGCAATTGACTTATGGAGATTCCGTTACTTCTTTTATACGCATTTAACAATGTGGATGTACTGCTTATAATCTTGGTAAGGCTCATAGGCTTTTTTATGATGATACCTTTGTTTTCGGGTACAACAGTGCCTATGCTTATCAGGATATTGTTTGTAGTGCCTCTGGCATATATTATTTTTACATCAGGCGTTGTTGCCTCGGTTTATTATTATGACTCTATTGTAGGTCTTACGATGCTTTTGGTTAGGGAATTTATGGTAGGCTTTGCAATGAGCTTTGTAGTATATATAATATTTACTTTAATGTATTTAGCAGGGCAGATGATTGACCATCAAATGGGTTTTGCAATGGTTAGCGTACTTGACCCTGTTGCTCAGATACAAGTGCCTATCACGGGTAATCTTTTAAATATTCTGCTTATTTTACTTTTGATACGCTCAGGGGGCTTTAATTATTTTGTGGCTGCCATATATAGAAGTTTTGAGATTCTTCCCATAGGAACGGCGCAGATTTTGAATAATGATTTTATTGCTTATTATATTATTACTTTGTTTGTACAATATTTTATACTGGGTGTGCAGCTTGCAATGCCTATAGTGGGCACAGTGCTTCTTGTGGATGTTTCTATGGGCTTTTTGGTAAAAGCTGCCCCTCAAATGAATGTGTTTGTAATTGGCATACCTATTAAAATGGCAGTGGGCATGATTATACTTTATGCTGTAATCCCTGCTTTTGCTCATGTTTATGAGTTTATTGAACAAAGGTCTTTAAATGCTCTTTTCAATATGATGGGAGGGCTGGCACCATGATTATAAGGATAATTGAAACAGATAAAGGAAATAAGCCATATATTCGTAATTTTGGACAACCTTTGATAAGAATGAATCTGTCCTTCTTTGCCAAGGACGGGCCCGGCGGCGAAAGAACAGAAGACGCCACCCCAAAAAAGCGAAAGCAAGCCAGAGATGAAGGGCAGGTAGCACTCAGCCCTGAAATTGCCACGGCTTTTACATATATTATAATATTTTCTTCCCTTAGTATGTTGGCTCCGTTTATGTACGGTAATTTGCAATCCTTGTTTTTCCATTCATTTCTTATGGCGGAAAGCTCAATGCCTAATATGATGGATACAAGATATGCCGGGTCTTTTGTAGGCGGTATGCTTATAAGAGGCGTTTTGCTGGCACTGCCTTTAATGTTAATAGCTATGCTTGTGGGATTTTTAAGCGGATATGCGCAAGTAGGCTGGAATCCTTCCAGCAAAAAATTAAAGTTGAAATTTAATAAGCTAAACCCTATCAGTGGTCTTAAGCGGATGTTTTCATTTCAGGCTATTATGAATTTTGTGAAATCGTTTTTGAAGATGATAATAATTGGCTTGGTTATTTACACTGTTCTCAGCGGTGAAATCAGCGAGCTGCCGGGTCTTTTGAATTTAACTATAATGGAGACGGTTGCTCATGTAGGCGGTTTGATTATTAGATTGGGAATGACTGTGGGAATTTGGTTTATAGCTGTAGCGGCTATAGATTACGCCTATCAGAGGCATAAAAATGAAAAAGAAATGCGAATGACAAAGTATGAAATAAAACAAGAGTACAAACAAACAGAAGGGGACCCTCATGTTAAAGGGAGGATAAGGCAAAAAATGCAGGAAGCTTCTATGCGCCGTATGATGCAGTCAGTCCCTGAAGCGGATGTTGTAATAACAAACCCGACTCATTTTGCAGTGGCAATTAAATACGACAGAGAAGGGGGCGGCGCCCCTATTGTAACCGCTAAAGGAGCCGACTTTATGGCTCAAAAAATTAAGGAAAAAGCTAAGGAACATAATGTGGAAATTGTTGAAAACAAACAATTGGCAAGAGCGCTCTATGCTACTGTTGATATAGGCCGCGAAATTCCGCCTGAATTGTATCAGGCTGTTGCGGAAATACTTGCGTATATTTATAAGTTGAAAAATGCGGTATAGTATATTATGAAAATAACGGCAATATTTTTTTATATTGCAGCTTGGCATAAATTTTAAATTTCTTATAACCGTAAGGAGGGCAGAGCATTGAAAATTCGTGACATGGTATTAGGTATTATGGTAGTGGTTATTGTAGCCGTTTTCGTAGTACCCATAAGTACAACAGTTATGGACTTTCTGCTCATGATAAGCATGGGCATTTCGGTGATAATTCTTTTGGATGCACTTTTTTCAAAGGATGCGCTTGAGATGTCTTTTTTCCCGACCTTGCTTTTGATTACAACATTATTCAGGGTAAGCTTAAACCTTGCCGCCATGAGGCTGATACTTGGTGAAGGATATGCGGGAGAGGTTATAAGAACCTTTGGCGAGTTTGTTGCAGGGGATAATATTGTACTCGGTATTATAATGTTTTTCGTATTGGTATTTGTAAACTTTTTGGTTGTTGCAAAAGGCTCCGAGAGAGTATCTGAGGTTACGGCCCGCTTCACCCTTGATGCTATGCCAGGTAAGCAAATGGCTATTGACGCCGATTTAAACTCAGGCATTATTGACGAACATGAGGCCAGAGCCCGCCGTAAAAAAATACAGGATGAGTCCAACTTCTACGGCGCTATGGACGGTGCAAGTAAATTTGTTAAAAATGACGCTATAGCAAGTATCGTAATTACATGTGTAAACCTTGCCGGCGGTATTATTATGGGCGTTACGGGTATGAATAATAATGGTGTGGGTATGCCTTTAGGTGACGCGGCGCAGGTTTATTCCATAATGACTATAGGAGACGGACTTGTCTCTCAAATTCCCGCTTTGATGGTATCGGCTGCTACCGGTATTTTGGTTACAAAAGCCAATAGTGATAAGGATATATCGGTGGCATTAAGTACACAGCTTTTTAGCCAGCCTTTGGCCCTTTTACTCTGCGGCGGCGCAATGATGTTCTTTGGTTTGTTTACGCCGATGCCTGCCTATTTATTTGTGCCCTTCGGTGCAGTGCTTGCAAGCACAGGGTTTTATATGGATCGCAGGAATAAAGTTATTGCAATCGGTGAAGAAATGCACGCTATGGAAGAAGAGGATGCGGAAGAGGTCAGAAGGCCTGAAAACGCCTTTTCTTTGCTGAGTGTTGATTCTATACTCTTAGTTTTCGGATACGGGCTTATACCTTTGGTTGACTCAAGCCAGGGCGGGGACTTAATGGATAGAATTGTTATGATAAGGCGCCAAATAGCTTTGGAGCTTGGAGCTGTTGTGCCTATTATACGTCTCAGAGATGATATAAAGCTCTCTCCAAATGAGTATAAGATAATGATAAAAGGGGTTGAAGTTGCCGGAGGCGATATACTTTTTGACCATTATATGGCCATGAACCCCGGTTATGTAGAAGAAGAGATAGACGGCATTGAAACAGTGGAGCCTTATTTGGGCTTGCCTGCCCTTTGGATTAGCGAAAGCCAAAGAGAGCGCGCAGAAGCATTGGGCTATACAGTTGTAGACTCGCCCGCTATAATAGCAACTCATTTGACTGAAATTATAAGAGATAATCTTCACGAGCTTCTTTCAAGGCAGGATGTGCAGATGCTTGTTGATAATATAAAAGAAAGCAATCCCGTACTTGTTGAAGAATTGGTTCCTAAGCTTATGTCTATAGGGGATGTTCAGAAGGTTCTTGCTAATCTTTTGAAAGAAGGCATATCTATCCGCGACTTGGTAACGATTTTAGAAACATTGGCTGATTATGCCACTGTAACAAGAGATATAGACCTTTTGACGGAATATTCAAGGCAGGCCTTAAGGCGCGCTATTTCACAAAAATTCTTTGACAATGAGATGAATACGGTTATTACTTTGGACCCGGAGCTTGAACAGGCTATAATGAGTAATGTGCAAAGTACGGAACAGGGCTCCTATATAGCCCTTGACCCATCTACTACCCAAAAGATTTTTGAAAGCCTGCAAAGCCAAGTTCAGAAATTAACATCTATGGGGTTGCAGCCTATAATACTTACCTCCCCAATTGTCAGGATTTATTTCAAGCGGTTAGTTGAACAAACTATTCCCGATTTGGTAGTTTTGAGTTATAATGAATTAGAACCTACAACAGATATTCAATCCATAGGGATGGTGAGCTTGTAATATATGAAATTAAAGAGGTTTGAAGGCGGAAGCGAAGAGGAAGCTATCGAAAAAGTAAGAGAAGAATTGGGTCAGTCGGCGCTTATATTAAGTGTCAGAAAAGTGAAGCCTGTAGGTTTTTTTAAATTTTTAAAAAAATCCAGAGTAGAAGTTACAGCGGCTTATGATGTTGATGAAAGCTCAAACCGTGCTTTAAAAGCTCCCGAAGAGAATGAGAGTAAGTGGAAAGAAGTTTCTGCACCTGGCAGTGACTTAGCCTTTGAGCGGGACAAGCTTTTATTTGACCAGATGGCAAAAAGTAAAAAAATATCTGAGCAGCAAAGCAAGATAGAAAGTCTTGAAAACGAGCTTAAGGCGATGACTAAAAAGCTTTCGGTAGGCTCTTTTAAGCATAAAAAAGAAGAGCGTATTTACGATAACAGGCTTATGCAAATTTTTTATGATACTTTGGCCTCTCAGGATGTTATGCCGGAAATAGCTGCTGAAATACTTAACGAAATAAGCGGCATGGGTGATGAGATTGACAGGAATGTTAATTATGCTGTCAGGTTAGTATATAACAAAATATTAAGAATATTATCAAAATCCCAAGAGGATATACAGAGTACGGCAAAAACCCGGGGTAAATGCAGGATAATTATGCTGATGGGGCCCACAGGCGTTGGAAAGACCACAACAATTGCCAAGCTTTCTTCAAATTTTATTTTGCAGGATAATTATAATGTCGGGCTGATTACAGCAGATACTTATAGAATTGCCGCAGTGGATCAGCTTAAAACTTACGCTGATATATTGGGGATAGAGGTCGGCATAGTTTATGAGCCTGAGGAACTTACAGAAAAGCTTGATAGTATGCTTAACCTGCATGATATAATTATTTTGGATACAGCAGGCAGATCCCATAAAAACTGGGAAAACTTTGACGAACTTAAGCGCATGATTGCGTCTGTTTCTCATATTAATATGGAGAAATACCTTGTACTGAGCATGACTTCAAAATATGAAGATATGTTGGATATAATTGAAAAGTTCAGCGAAATGTGCGATTTCAGGCTTATTTTTACAAAGCTTGATGAAACCTCAAGCTATGGCTCCATACTCAATATTTGCTATAAAACAGGAATAAAGGTTGATTATTTAACTACAGGCCAAAACGTCCCCGATGACATTGAAAAAATGAAGCCTGAGAAGGTTGCTAAAGCGCTTTTGGGGATGGAGGGTGTTATATGACGGATCAAGCCGACAAACTACGGGCATTGATGGAAAGCAGAGCTGCTGCTGATTTGGAAGAAAAAAGGCTTGCATATGAAAATGCAACACCTTCAAGGGTAATAACTATATCCGCCGGTAAAAACGCAACGGGTAAAAGCAGCTTAGCAATTAATCTTGCTATACAATTTGTCAGAGTTGGTAAAAAATGCTTGGTTATAGATGCAGACCTTAAAAATGTCAACACTTCAAAATTATTAGGAACTGAGCCGGAGCACGGCCTAAAAGATATGATGGAGGGTAAAAGAGCAGTAAAGGAAATACTTATAGAAGGGCCCGGAGGCATACAGTTTATATCAGGCGGAGCAGGGTTTTCTAAATTGTTGGATATATCGGACAATCAAAAGCTGAATACGGCCGAGAGTAATCGACAAATTTCGCGCTTTATAGAAAAACTTACCCTATTAGACAATATTTCTGATATAATATTAATAGATACTGGGGCAGGTATGCAAAATCGTATTGTAGATTTTGTCGGTGCAAGCGATGAAACCATTTTAATGATTACTCCCGAAGCGGACAGTATTACGGGAGCATATGCTCTTATAAAAAGAGTAAAGGAGCAAAACACTGATTTGCCGGAATTTAATATTGTAGCAAATCGTACGGAAAGTATGGCTGTAGGGGATGAGATATTTGGGAAGTTGGAGAGAGCCATAAGTAAGTTTCTGCACACCCCCCTTAATCATGTCGGAACTTTGCCTTATTATTCCAATCTGATTAAAGCAGGGAAAAGTAAACGCCCGGTAATGCTTATGTATCCTGACTCTCCCGTAGCTACAAATATTGAGAACATAGTAACATACTTTACAGATGAAAATGAAAGAAATATATCGAAGGCCGGATTTAAAGGGTTTATGCAGAAATTGCTTATAAAAATTAATAATAACTGACGCGAAATGGAGGGTCATTATGCTGTCTGAGAGTATAAAAATTGGAGACAGGGTAGAAATTCAGCAGGCAAGAGAAAATGACAGGCCAAAAAAATATTTAAGCCAGGTGGAAAATATATTGGCGCCGGATAATATGGTGCTTCATGTTCCGATAAGCTATGGGCAATTGGTTGAACTGTCCAAAGATAATGATTACAGGTTTGTATTTTTTACAGAGAAAGGCATCTATCGTTTTAGCGGAACTATTGAGGGTTCCAAAGAAGAAAATGGATTTGCGCTTATGGTAGTAAAGATTTTCGGCGAAGGGGAAAAGCAGCAGCGCAGAGATTTTTTCAGGTTGGACTGTATACTTCCCATGAAGTTTTCTAAAATGGAAAAAGAGAGTATGGACGCCCCTGAGAATGCGGAAATTTACCAGGGCATTGTTAAAGATGTCAGCGGCGGCGGACTATGCTTTTTATCCAATGATAATTTGGAAGAAGAGGATATTGTAAAGCTTATAATAAAGTTGGATGATGATATTTTAGTAGCTATAGGTGAAGTTTTGCATAAGCATTATTTCCCGAAATCCAATTATAAATATCAATACAGAATAGGTTTTATAGGTATAAGGCCGGGGGAGCAGGAAAAGATTGTTCAATTTATTTTTGACAGGCAAAAAAGAGAGCTCCGTAAGATAGGGCGTACCACCGGTGAAACAACACAATCATAAAGATAAAGTTGAAGGGGCGGCAGAATATGGAAAAGTTCGTTTTGAATCAAATGCATCTGGATGTTTTAAAGGAAGTTGGAAGCATAGGCACAAGCCATGCAGTTACCAGCTTATCTGTTATACTTAACAAAAAAGTTGGAATGGGGCTTCCAAAGGTTTCCTTGGTTGATTTTAACGAGGTTTCTAATTTTGTTGGCGGCGCTGAAAGCATAGTTGCCGGAATACTTGTGCATTTGAGCGGGGATATTAACGGTATGATGATGTTTTTAACTGAGGAAAGATGCTGTAAACCCCTGGTTTCTGAATTGTTTGGAGGCACCGGTATGGATTTTTCCGGGGAGGGCGCTGACGAAGCGGTTCTTTCAGCTCTCAGTGAAGTTGGAAATATATTGGCGGGGGCTTATTTGTCATCCTTTGCCGATTTAATACAGAAAAAAATCAGACCCTCTGCTCCATTGGTTTGCATTGATATGGCTCAAGCTATACTAAGTGTTCCGGCTATTGAATTTGGAAAAATCTCTGATAAAGTTCTTTTGATTGAGTCTGTTTTTAAAAGCAGCGATATGGATATAAGCGGTTATTTCCTGTTAATTCCTGATTTTGAATCATTTAAAACAATTTTTTCTTCTTTAGGAGTTTAAATTTATGAAGCCAAATATGATAATAGTGGGCATGGCTGATTTAAAAGTGTGTAAAAATCCCGGAATACTTACCACTTTAGGTCTCGGTTCCTGTGTTGGGGTTGCTCTTTATGATAAGGTCAATAAGGTAGCCGGGCTTGCTCATGCTATGCTGCCGGATAGTGCCTCATTTACAAATAACAGTAACAGAATGAAATTTGTAGATACAGCTATTGCGGATATGATTGTTAAAATGTGCCTCCAAGGTGCGGATAAGAAAAATATAAAGGCTAAAATTGCCGGTGGCGCACAAATGTTTGCCCATAATACAACTAATGAATCTATGAGAATAGGTGACAGAAATGTTGAAGCGGCTATTAACCTTTTGAGAAAATTGAGTATACCTCTTCTTGCAAAAGAAACAGGTGATAATTTTGGCCGTACTGTTGAGTTATACAGTGAGGACGGGCGTTTTTTAATAAAGACTATAAATCGTGGAATTAAAACTATATAAAAGTTGCAAAGGTTGCAGAGGTACGCTATGTTTAAAAAATTTCCAAGTTACTTTAGTATAATATCAGCGATTATTTTTATATTTGCCGGGTTGTTTATAGGGTTAGCGCCTTATACAATACTGGTTGGCGTAGTAATTGTTATTTTTGCAGCATTTATATTGGCTTTTATTATAAGGATTTATCTTGAATCCATATTTCCCGAACCGGTAAAGCCCCAAGAAGAGGAAGAGGACAATACGCCTCTTACTGACGGGCCTGAGGATTCGGAGGAGGCTGCCATGAGTTACTCAAAGCCCGGACATCAGGATGAACCCGGTTTTTTTGAAACTGAGGCGTCTGACAGGCCTGTGGATTTTGCTGATTTTGACAGTATAAGAAAACCAGGTGATGATTTTTCAAATGAAGATAATATAGATGAAAATGAAGAATAGTATAGGCTCAGATTAAGCAAAATAATAAGGACATTT
>JGI20163J15578_10000803_pt1 | contig 13064 bp, 17 predicted proteins | sample TergutCu122P1_FD_15578 | JGI IMG/M metagenome (IMG submission 15578)
ATTTTTTTATCGTTATTGATTAACCTACCTCCACAATCTCTGGGCTAAGTTTTTGATCCTTATGGAGTAATCCTTCTCTTAATAAGAGCTCAAAGAGTAAATCATAACCACGGAAGTTTGAATTGACAGACGCTAATATTTTGTCATCAGAGTATAAAGTAATAGATTCTAACTTACGATCAGCTCTATCGTATTTAATTCGCTTGATATCATCCAAAGTAAAATGTGAGGAGGGGATAATTCCTCGGCAAAAGTGGAACTTGTTGTCCTTTACATGGATTTTCCATCGGGAATAAAGTACCACAGAAAAAATAGCGGCAGGTACTAAAAGCACCAAAAATAATATTAAGAATCTGTTCTGTCCATCCTCTAGAGAAGGCAGTATAGGGTTGTCAATGAGTAGCAATAATACAATTCCAATAATAATTAGATCCATAACAATCAAGCGTGGAACAATGATCTTTGGCATTCGCACAGTAAAATCATTGATATTCATTGGCTCACCTCCACCTCCAAATTTACAATTCAACATTACCCATAAGCGCTGCAACCTGATCACAAAAGTCATCAAACTCTGGATCTTTTAGTTGGTACTTAGGATGTTTTAAAATATAATCTATAGTCTGGCTAACTCCTTGATGGAACTTAATGGTAGCAACGAATCCTGGGGATACTTCTTTTATCTTACTGTTATCAAAGATCACCGAGTGTGACTTGTCTCCTAGCAATCCTCCTTCAAAATCATATCCCATCTGATTGCCTAGCTTAGACAGCAAATCAGAGGAAACGTAGCAAGGGTTCAATTTTACACCAAACTTGTTAGCAATAATCTCATAAATCTGTGTCCAGGTCAGACTCTCGTCACTGGTAATGTGATACACTTGACCGATGGTTTCAAAATTACCCAACAAACCAACAAAACCTTTGGCAAAATCTAGCGTATGGGTTAAAGTCCAAAGAGAGCTTCCATCTCCATGAATAATCACAGGCAATCCCTTTTGAATCCGCTCTACTACTGACCAAGAACCAATATGCCCGTGAATGGCAGTGGGTACAGATGTATCTCCGTAAGTGTGGCTAGGACGAACGATGGTCACAGGAAATCCTTCTTCCTTGTACACTTCAAGTAACCATTTTTCACAAGCAATTTTATTTCTAGAATATTCCCAGTAAGGGTTATGCAAAAGAGTGCTTTCTGTAATCACAGGATTGCGAAGGGGTTTATGGTAGGCTGAGGCTGTACTAATGAAGATGTATTGTTTAGTTATGTCTTTGAACAAGCGGTAATCTCTCTTCACATCCTCTAGAGTAAAAGCAATAAAACTGACCACAACATCAAAGGTTCTGCCCCTAAGTAAATTGGCCATCTCCACTTCATTATGGTAATCTCCAACAATGGTTTCAAATCCTTCTAAATCACGAGTGTCCCTTTGACCACGATTCAGCAAGGTCAGCTCTACGTTCTTTCCTTGCAAGTGTTTTGTGATTCCATAACTAATGGTTCCAGTGCCACCGATGAATAAAATCTTCATAAGCCAAATCCTCCTTCCCACTATTTCCTATTGTACCAGATAGTTGAGATTTTTGGTACTAAAAACTATGCTCTCTTTCCCATACTATGCAAGAATCCTAGAGCTGCTCCCACTACCCCGCCTAAGATGTGAGTTAGATTAGAAACATAACTATCTACAAACAACCCTTCATAGATCTGTTGCCCAATGAAGATGGCAGCCACAAGAATAAAGGTTAAGGGAATCTCTCTTTCCTTAGCACTGGTAATAGAAGACAGCAAGATAAAAGCAAACACCACACCGCTAGCTCCAAGTAAGGCTGTATTAGGAAAGAAGATAAAGTTAATTAAGCCTGTGAAGATGGCGGTAATCACAATCACTTGTATAACTGCTGGGGAGCCATACTTTTCCTCTAAAAGAGGCCCTAACAATAAGATGAACATCATATTCCCTATAAAATGCCCAAAGCTGCCATGACCAGCCACATGACCAAAAAGCCTTAGGTAAGTGAATGGTGAAGCTAATGAAGAACGATAGGTCATGAACAATAAACGGTTGCTTGCTTCGTTGGTTAAAATACTCAGGATGATGGCAATAGAGCAGATGGCAACAAAAGTAAGGATTACTGGTGAATTAAAAGTGATTTTCAATGGAGATGATTTTTTCGTGTTCAAGGTCGAGCCTCCTTTTATATATGCTCTCGGGGCGAGTTCACTGGTATGGTGTAAATTGTATTGTATAACTTAACATATTCTTCGCGCTTATTACGATGCTCTTTACAATATTGGTAGCAATATTGTACCATAGAGTTAGCAAAACATCTAGATTGGTTAAATGACAGATTTAAATGACGAACACCCCAGCAATACCAAGATTTATTAATTAATATGATACAAGCGTCAAAAAACCTTTTGACGCTTACATCATGAAATATTAAATGAGAGCTATTTTGGCTATATTAGCACAGAAATGATCATTCATTCAGGATTAAGAGAGTTTCCAGTAGCAGATTTAACCATGAAAGTTCATGATGATTTAGGCAATGAATATACCCTTGGAGGTGGAGCGGGTACAATGGCTCCATATGGCAGAAGTGGTGAGGGATGGATACGGATTTTTGAGCCAATCCATGAAGAGACCAACACACTGACTGTAACTTTGTCCATGACCATAATACACTGGGATTTGGGAGAGTGGCAATTTGATGGGAATGAAGAGTCAGTCTCTAAAGAAGCAATTAGAGCAGGTGGCGGTAGTGTAGAAATTAGCGAAGTTGTATTAGGGACAATCGTCATTGATATTATGAGGGATTAAGATTCTATATCCAAAACATCCACAATTGCCAGTACAATAGATTCAGTATCACAAAACTTCCCATAATAGTGGTATACACCATCTGTCGTTTTTGTTTCTTGACAAGCTCCAATTCTCTTGTCTGGAAAAGTGATGCTCCAATAGAGATAAGAATCAATAAAGCCAACAGGATAAATAAGACTCCATGAACGATTACCGCAACTCTGCTAATCCCCATAGTCACTATGGCGATAAGAATCATCAATATTGCGTTGATTAGAGAAAGTAAGGACCCAGCATGAACACCAGCACGAACTTTAGTTAGCACTTGCTCTTTTTTACGAAGTTTCTTTACCAAGATTTTAATTAGGCCTACCAGTCCGTAAAGTGCAGCTGTTAAAAACAAGACTAGTATAACCAGTTCAAAGATAAGTCCGCTCCAACTGCTTCTTACAAAACTCATNAANATCATAGACAAGGACTCTACTCTTCCTTCTTCNCCCGCAGTGGCAAAGATCAGGAGTGCATGCTCGGTCATAAAGTATACTCCTGGTGCCACCTCTACAATAGGGTTATCTTCACTGAGCTCCTCTCCGATAATGGGTAGCACTCCCATTAAGCCTCCCAATCGAAAGATTCCTCGCTGAAAGGTACGGGTACTTCGGTAAAGGCCACTTACGGTTCCAGCATTTGCAGAATTGTCAAATTGAGTTAAATCTCTTCGTCCAAAGATCTCTCCTAACATCCGTCGACAGTAAACCGTCTCGCCTGCTTGGTTGGTCATGATGACCACGCCCCAGTTGTTTTGGATATCAATGGCCAATTGTGCCGACATTCCAGCAGTATTTCCACCGTGGCCGATTACATGGCCTTCAAGCCAAGGCTCGCTTAAGAATCCATGATAATTCCTGCCTGTGACTCCGTCAGAGAAATACAAGGTGGCTTGATGGAACTGGGTTACGGTTTCTGGATATTGGAATAAAGGAATAAGGCCTTCTTCATCTACCAGCAAACCTTGGCCAAACCTACGGAAATCAGAAATCGTACCTGTGGCCATACCTGCAGGATACCATTGAATCATCAGAGATAGATTTCCCAAAGGGTTTAATGAACTAGAATAACAATAAGTCAGTGCTCTTTGCTCTCTCACCCAAGGGTTGTCCATAAGGTCAGGAGCCAATGCAGTTTGAGTCATTCCTAAAGGACTGAAAATATTGGCATGAACGTATTCATGGAAAGGTTGCTGAGAAACCAGCTCCACAATATAGGCGGCCAATGTGGTGCCAAAGTTGCTGTATCCTGAATAAGCACCTGGCCTAAAGATCTGTGGTGGTTGAAGAAGTCTAAGAGATTCTTCTAGAGGGCGCGGGGCCGTTTCCATAGAGGTAAATAACTCCACTGCGGTTTCCTGAAAGCCTGCGGTGTGATTGAGCAGATGAATCATGGTAATGGAATCATCGTAGGATAGCTTGGTAAGGAATCCTTCAGGAAGAATGGTACCAATATCTGCTTCCAAATCCAATAAACCTTGTTCTGCTAATTGTAAGACGCTAACATACACTAAGAGTTTACCTGCGGAACCCCATTCAAAGACAGCATCAGGATTATTTTCGGTGGGATTGGCTAGGTTGATGTATCCATAGGAATGTTCAAAAAGCACCTGACTGTTATCGAACACAGACACAGACATGGCTGCGGTAGTGTCTTGATGTTCTGCTACATATTGGTCGATGATGGTTTGTAGCTCAGATTCTTCCATATGGTTTGCGGCAAGAGTTAGGTTGCTTGATACTGGTAATAAGAGTAATGTTACCAAGAGGCAACAAAGAATATTTTTTATTGTTTTGTTCATGCTGTTCTCCTTAATGTGAGTTTTCATTTTTCAAATCAGTGCAATAAGCTTATTGAAATAAATGTATCGTGTTTTCATATCCTCTCGAGCACAGGGCAGCCAAGCATGTGAAACAAGATTTTTTGTCGCCCTTATTGTATCATAAAGAAATATCTGCCTCAGGTTAAAACTGTAACTGGGCAGATATTTGTAGTAAGTGGCCAAACGTTATCTACTCACCAAGAGACACGTGAAAGTAAAATAACATTAAGGCGTCAAAAGGTCAAGAGGCTAAGGTGCTAAGAGGTCTTGCGCCTTTATACAAGTTAATCAGTGCAAAAACCGTTAAAATAGGAAGGATACTTCTATATATCATATCTACTGAATTAGGGCTACCAATAATAAATGCCGCTATGGTATCCACAACAAGGTAGATGAGTAGGAAATAGTAAGAGGATTTGGAGACTGTCATCCCTCTTCTAAACTTATGAGTGTTGGTAATCATAATGCCAGCCATAATAATGAAAATAATCCCTCGTACAAATATAGAATAACTGGTGGGGGTAAGTGGAGTTGGCTGGGCGGTTACTGTAAAAGCATAATAGAGAATCCCTAAGGATATGCTACTTGCAATCATGCCTACAACGCCAGTAAATAATCCAATGATAGCAGTGAGCCAATTGGCACGGTTAAAGAATTTGTTGTTATCCATAGAATCCTCCGTTTTCTTTCATCCGATGTAACTTATACGAGTCCCCTTAGAACCTTATCATTTAAACATTGAAAAATCAATCTCTAGTTCTTCACCATTTCTCCAACTTTAGAAGCTGGATTTACCTTGTATTCTCCTGTGACCTCTACTCTTTCGATCTTACAATTTGGTCCGATTTCTACATTCTCTCCTCGAACAATCTTGGCGGTAGTGTCCTCTAGATAGATTTCACTTCCTTCAATGACATCGGTTTCTAGCCTGCCTGGCTTTTTGAAAGAAATAGAGAATGGGAATTCTTTTTTCTTCACCGTAATCTTCTCTCCGCCAATCTCTTTGGCATAGCTTCTACTAAAGAAAGGATTAATGATAATCTCTTCACCATTTAATAAGCCTTTGATACTAAAGTTACCATCGGAAATAAATTGCTCTACTTCTGCATCTCCATCAACGGTTAATTCCCCTTTGATTTTAGCAGTGACTCCTCTATAGTTTCCAGTGATTTTTAGGACTCCTAAAACATTATTTTCCTCAATAATCGTGTTATTATCCATCTCACATTGGCCGAGGATGGTGGCTTTGGTAATCATGGATTTTCCGTTAATCTTGGCGTCTCCTAGGACAGATAGCTCATAAATGTCTCCTGTTCCTTCAAAAGAGCCTTGGCCCCAGATGGACATCTTTTCGGATTTGATGCCTCCTTTAATATGCCCATTGCCTCGGATCTTAATGGTGTTACAATCTACATCTCCAGAAATCACAGCATCTCCATTGATACTAATATTGTCGTAGGAGCCACCGCCGTAAGAGCCGTCCCCGTATACATTTAAATTCTTCTTACTCATGCTTACCCTTCCTTTCCGTCCATTTTACATGTTTCACCTACTTTGGCACGTGGATGTTGCTTAAGAGAACCTGAATACTCAACTAATCCCACATTACAGTGTTCACCAATCACAACATGCTCTCCTCTTACTGCTCGTGCATCGGTATAATCAATACTAATGCTATCCCCTTCAATGGTGTTTACCGCCAGATTGTTAACCCGTACGGTATCCAATACTTTTGAAAGTGTTTCAGTTACAACATTGCCACTTCGCTTAATCTCAATGGCACTGCCTACAACTTCATTGATTTCACTTTTGAAGAAAGTATTGATTCGAATGGCATCTGCGTTAAGTTGGCCATTGATCTTAATCTGCCCTTCAACATCAAAAACCTCTGCTTCGCAATCGCCTTTGATGGTACACATGCCTTCTATTTTGATGCCCTCACTTTTTAGGTTCTCATAGAAATTTGCAATACCTGCAATAAATACTTCCTTTGCGATGGTATCTTTTGCCACACTGCCATTGCCATCAATCTTCAATAATTCTGTTTTTACTTCATCCTTGAAGCTGGCAGTTCCAGAGATTTTTATCTCATCACTAATTACCGATTCTTGAAACTTTCCAGCTCCGTCTACATCGATCTTGCTAGCAAGAACTTTGCCTGTGATTGTACCCATGCCACAAATGTTGATGGTATCAAACTCACCCCCTGTTGAAGTGCCCATTCCATCTATGTTTAGATTGCCTTTTAAATTTTCCATAATTGTATCTCTCCTTGCATTTTTATGATATTGTATTCTTTTTTATATGTTTCCTTAACGTCTCCTAAAGTTACGCATTCTAGAAATCCTCTAGATGCATAATATCGGTTTGACGATATTGGTAATTTACAGATTCAACATGTAAATTCAGCACTATACTTCCAATTTCATCTTCAGTTCTTCAACCAGTTGCAGAAAATCAATCTGAGAAACCACTTTCGTGCCTTCATCAAAATGAATCACATTGCTCTTCTCTACTATTAATGCCGAAGATACTCCCATCTTTCTGCAGATAAGCAGTAATAAGTTTTTGTGTTCAGCAGGGAAGTAGTATTCATGAATTAACTTGATCACCATCTGGCACTCTGCCAAGATAACCTCGCCTGATTTGAGTAACTTCTCTAAAGCATACATGGCTAAGATATGCTGGAAGTCCAAAGTGTCTTGATAAACCTTCCCATGCTCAAAATAAAAATGTACTACTGACTCTGAAACTAACTTTGATTCAATTAACTTATCTTTGGTAAGTTCCTGTGTTCCACTTACAGGTGAAAACATATTGGCCAAATCATCCAATGACACATTCTCTTTCATCATCTGTATTTTAGAGATTCGCTCCAGAATCTCCTTCTTTGGAAAAAATGTTTCTTGTCCTGTATAGGTAGACTTACGAATAAACCATTCTTCTGGAATCAAGTCCTTTCGTTTCCAACGATACAGTTGACCGTAAGAAATCCCTGTTAAATTTAATAATTCTTTTTTTGAAATAAGCTCATTGCCCATAGAATAACCCCTTTCTTTCTAACTTTGTTTCGTTACCATGGTATCAGTGTAACATAACATTGTTACGCTGTCAAGGGTTGGTTTTATTTTCTTAATAAAACTTAATAGATACTGTTGAGTCTCGGCTTGACAAAAAAATAGATGATACTGCTGCTGTGCTAAACAAAAAAAATAAACGGAGGCCAAAATCGGCCTCCGCTTGCTTTACTATACTGAACTTTTAAAACGACTATTTCGCGGATTCTCCAAAAGGACTATTAGGGTCTGACTTTCCCGCTGCAACATTTTTTAGAACATCAATTAAATCTACCCCAGTCAATGCTTCTACAGATGCTGGCAACTGTGCCATAATGTCTGTAACGTAGCCACTTACTTTAGAGGCACCACCGCCTTTGCCATCGCTTCCACCATTGTCAATAACAACAATTTTCTCTGTCTTAGAAAGTGGGTCAGCAACATTTTTGGCAATTTCTGGAAGACGATCAATCATCATCTGAATAACAGCAGCATCGTTGTATTGCTTGAAGGCTTCTGCTTTCTTCAGCATGGCTTCTGCTTCCGCAAGACCTCTAGCTTGAATGGCTTCCGCTTCCGCTTGACCTTGAACTTTGATGGCTTCTGCTCGGGCTTGACCTGCTAGTTTAACGGCTTCCGCTTGAGCTTGGGCTTCTGTTACTTGCTCGTATCTTCTTGCTTCTGCAAGACGCTCTTGACGATATCTTTCCGCATCTGCCTGCTTATTTACAGTAGCTTCAAGTTCTTTTTCCTTACGCTTTGCTTCTTGTTCTGCAAGTTCTGTTTCACGCTGTCTTCTTAGTAACTCTACTTGCAATTCTGTTTCTGTTACTTCTTTCTTCACCTTGTTCTCTTCAATGAGATAAGCATTGTCTGCAATGGCTTTTGCAGCTTCTTGCTCTCTACGATAAGCTTGAACTTTAATCTCTTTTTCTTTTGCGGCTTCAGCTACTTGAGTTTCTGCCATTAACCTAGCGGCTTCTCCAAGACGATTGGCTTCCGCTGTTCTCTCAACAGTTTCTCTGGCCGCATCGGCTTCAGCGATTTGAGCATCACGCTTAACCTCAGAGATTCTTTTTCTACCAAGAGCAGTTAAATATCCGTTAATGTCGTCAATGGCCATAACGGTAAATGCCTTGATTTCAAGTCCCATCTCTGCTAATGAAATGGCTGCATTCTCCTGAACTTCACTAGAGAACTTGTCCTTGTCTTGGAAAATCTCTTCTACGGTTAATTTTGCAATGATTTCACGAAGCTTACCTACTAGAACATAGCTGGATTGTGTGGCAATCTCATTAGAAGTTCTGGTTGTATCTCCTCTACAGAATTGCTCTACTGCAGAGTAGATAGACTCTTTGTCAGACTTTACTTTTACCACAGCTACACTTTTTACAATTACAGGAACACCTTGACTGGACATAGCATTTTCAACATCCAGTGGAATCTTAATGTTCTCTAGGGAAATGGTGTCATATCGTTCAATTAATGGAAATACAAATCCACCGCCTCCAGAGATAATTCTTTTTCTAATACCTGTAACTACTGCTGCTTTGTTTTGTGGTATTCTCTTCCATATGGAAAGACAAAAACCAATAACAAGAACTACTATAAGAAGAATAACAGCTATAATACCTACTTCCATTTACAATCCTCTCTTTCTTTTTCGATTAACGATTTAAAAGTGCATGAATATCAAGATCTCTCCTGACAATATATGTGCCTTTGTCAATGTCTAAAATAAACACATTTTCGCCAGTTCTCACATCACTGTCATCTTCGCTTCTGGCAGGCCCTGTAACCACAGAGCCACTTACACTATAGCGAATCTTTCCAAATCCACCTTTTGGAATGGTGGACACAACCTTAGCTGTTTTCCCTATGGTGTCCTCCTTGCGAAATGCGCTTGTATTTTCGCGTTTTTTCAAGGGCAGAATAACACATCGATAGATGAGTCCTGCGACAAATAGTCCACCAAGAACGCTAAACAGTAAAATGAGTCCAGCCGCCAACGCACCCTCGTATCTTGAAGTTAGGATGATTCCTACTCCACCTGTAACAGTCAAAAAGACCGCAATTAACTTAGGTTGAAGAAAGAAAACACCAAATCCATCAAAATCTAGCATTGCATCAGCGAAAAATGACAGCAGCACAAAACCAACTCCTACACCAAAGAAAACAACATACATCTTATTCACCTCCTTTTCCTATTTTGTTTGGTTTACCCTGTTTAACCCGACTTTCATCAAGTTAGGTCTTGGAAGATTCGTAATCCTTAGGCACGCCCCTCAGTTTCTCATTATTCTGATTCGCCTAATCGCCTTGTTTTGTCGATTCCGCCACCATCACACAGAGCAGTTTGTTAGCGAGTTTCATATATATTTTGTATATTTTATAACCATTTTTAAGATACTGTAGTTTGGCACATGTTCTACTTTCAGGGTCTGCACCATCATAGAGAAGGATTCAATCTACACCATATTAAGTCGAATCCATGTACTATCTAGTTGTTCTACTCTTCCTCTACCATTGGTCAATTCTCTAACCAAGTCCTCCAACATTGGGAGTTGATTTTCAGGAAGCTCTACCACTACATTAACCTTGTCCGTAAAGGTGCTTTCCAGTTGTTTGATACTTTTCTGCTCCAATAAGTATTGCAATTTCTTCAAATCACTGTATTCGATGTGAATGGACAGTTTATAGCCAGACACAAGTGAAACTCTGGTAGCATGTTCAAGGGCAGTCCTTGTACTGTCGGAATAGGCTCGAACCAAGCCACCAGTTCCTAACAAGGTTCCGCCAAAATAACGAGTGACCACCATCAATATGTTGGTAAGTCCAGAACCTCTAAGGGTGGATAAAATGGGTTTGCCTGCTGTTCCAGAAGGCTCTCCATCATCGCTAAATCCCTCTGCCCTACCAATGATATACCCATAACAATGATGTGCTGCATCCTTATGTTGGACTCGCAATGTTGTTAAAATCTGTCCCACTTCTTTTTCATCAGTAACCAAGAAAAGATTTCCGATGAAGCGTGATTTCTTTTCAATAATTTCAATGGTTACATTCTCTTCTATTGTGTTATATGATTTCATGATCTGTTTTGCTGTTCCTTGCTTTGATATTGTTAATCAGTGATTGCTTGTTATTAAATACGATTACCAGATCTAGCAGAAATGAACCTGATTCGATAAAGTAGCTTAGAATCCCCTAGATTGATCTACGGAGAGTGTCAAGATAAATAGGTATACATCCGATAAGCGAAGAAAATCATCAAGGCTTGTAGCGCAATAATTAGCGGAATGCCTCTCATAAACTTCTCATTATTGGTCTTGTGATGAATCATTCTCATCACAAGGTACATGGCAACAGAGCCGCCTAACAAGGCAATGAGTAACAAAGTATTCTCTGGAACTCTCCTTTTACCCCCTTTTGCTGCTCCCTTGTCGTAGATGGTCACGATACCTGCAACAAGGCTAATAATCAGTAAATAGCCCAGTAAAATATCAGCGTGTGTCATTAGGAACGCAATCATAATCCCCCTCCATTATAATGGTCTCTCATTCACTAAGTGCTCGGCCAGGCGAGCAAGCCTCTCTAATTCATTATACTTCTCAAGGCTAATCAGTACCACATTCTTCTCTTCTTTTCTTGTTATTACGATTATCTCACCACAGTCTGTCGCTTGATCACAGTACAATTTTAATTTACTTCGAATGGTTGAGTAATTTACTGCTAACATTTCCTCACTCCTCTCTTGTACTATTTATTGTACAGGATTTTGTACTAACTGTCAATGGGATTTGAGAAAATAGTTCTAACAGTTTGAGAATAATATTTCTAACTACAAATAACACCGTCTAAACTGGAAAATAGTTGCGTGGATTATGGTATTTAACCAAAAGGAATCAACAACCTGTACTTGTGGGGGTGAAAGCGGTCTTAATTGAATGGTAACCTCTTGGAAATGACGATTATCTGTAGTACAATCTAATTATGTATTCAAATTCAAACGAACTAGAGAGGAGTAAAATTATGAAATTTGTCATTCAAAGAGTAACACAAGCAGAAGTAATCATAGAGGAAAAAGTAGTTGGCAGTATTGATCAAGGGTTTGTTGTGTTGATTGGTGTATCCAATTCAGACACAAAGGAAATCGCTGATAAGATGATTAAGAAGTTAGTGAATTTAAGGATTTTTGAAGATGAGCAGGGCAAGACCAATCTCTCCTTGGCTGATGTGAATGGAGAATTAATGCTTATCTCCCAATTCACTCTATATGCAAACTGCAAAAAAGGAAATCGTCCAAGTTTTATCGATGCAGGTGCTCCTGACTTGGCCAATTCCCTTTATGAATATATTGTTGAGGGATGTAAGAATTTCATTCCTAAGGTTGCTACAGGTGAGTTTGGGGCAATGATGAAGATCGGTTTGGTTAATGAAGGGCCTTTTACAATTGTTCTGGATTCGGATGAATTGTAGCTACTCTCTTTATTTAATGTCAATCTGACACATGCTCATTACATTTATAGCTTCCTGATGGCTCTGTGGGGTGACTCCAGCACAGCATTTTTCGTTTACGCTGATTTTCACATGAGGTAGAGTGTTTTTAATCATGATTGCATTAGAAATAACACAGATATCTGTACACACTCCCAACAACTCTATCTCCTCAATAGGCTCTGAGTAGGATGTCAAGAAATCAACCAAATCTACACTACCAAATACAGGTTTATTGAAAGTGTTGTTTTCTAACTGTGTTAATCTGACCGTGGATTTGTTGTCTTTCCAAGCTTGTAATATTTTTTTGTTGGTCTCCCACCCTGTTGTCCCCTCAATGCAATGGACTACAGGAAGTTTCTTTCCTTCGGGGGTTTCAAGGTAATCTTCTTGGTGGGTGTCTTTGGTAAACAGAATCAACTCGTTAGTAGAATCTTCAATTCTCTTCATTACATCATCTACAATAGCAACTGCTTCTGGTGTTCCCAAAGGACCTTCGATAAAGTCATTTTGCATGTCTACTACTACTAATATTTTCATGATCATTCAATCTCCATTCTTTGTTTTCCTATTGTCAATTGTTCGTCTGCTTCCCTACTCTCTCACTGCCATGTTTGAAGTTTCCTGTAGTTTTTGTTAAGATCATCAAGATCATACAATGCCTAACAACATCAATGCTCCAGGGATAAAAGTACTTCCAACTCCATTGATAATTAAAATGTGTGGAGTGAACTTATCTACCTTTTTCATCTCAAGTGAAATGGCGAGAAAACTTTGTAACCACAGGATTGCCCACATCCCCCACAGGTATAGGAAGATCCAAGGTCCTCCATT
>JGI20163J15578_10000807_pt1 | contig 13036 bp, 23 predicted proteins | sample TergutCu122P1_FD_15578 | JGI IMG/M metagenome (IMG submission 15578)
GCTCCGGCTACGGCTCCGGCTCCGGCTACGGCTTCGGCGACGGCTCCGGCTCCGGCTCCGGCTTCGGCGACGGCTCCGGCGACGGCTCTGGCGACGGCTCCGGCGACGGCTTCGGCGACGGCTTCGGCGACGGCTCCGGCGACGGCTCTGGCGACGGCTCCGGCGACGGCTCTGGCGACGGCTCCGGCGACGGCTTCGGCGACGGCTAATATGTTTTCAAAAAAGCAAGCAGCCGTATATATCAACGTCAGTCTTCGGACATTAACAAGGATATTAACTCGTGATGAAATACCTTATCACAAAGCAAAAAACGGCAGAATATCTATTGCTAAAGAAGATTTGGATAAGTGGATAGCCGACAATCCATTAAAAGCTCAACAAGCGGTCGAGGCTTGCGATATACGATAATTACGGCTTTGCCGTTATTATACAACGCCTTGTACTCTCGACCAGTGCAGGGCGTTTTCTATTTGAGAGGTGGTAGTATGCAAGACAGACACATGTTTAGAGCAAAACACATACACGTACTGTCCGCAAATTCTAAACTTAATGGAACATGGGTAAAAGGTTATCTATGTAGCGAGAGATACATCTATTTACCTGAATTAGAGAGTGAAATACTTGTAGATCCTGCCACAATCGGGCAATGTACTGGTTTACGTGACGCTACGAAGTGGGAAGAACTAACACTTGATGAGCAAACGGAATTCACACATAGCCTTGACTTTGAACATTGCAACAATCCTCAAGAACATTGGAAAGGGAAGTTGATATTTGAGGGGGATATACTGCACGAAGAAAGCTTAGACTTTAATAGTGCGGTAGCGTATAACAATTTTACAGGAGGGTATTTTGCTTTTTATTCTAGTCTGCATGATAGCGAAAAACGCTATAAAATCATTGGTAACACTATCGACAATCCCGGGCTTTTAAAAAATGACACATAACCACTTATCATAACAAAAGCTCCTACAGATAGCCGCTAAGCGTTGCGGTGTAGGAGCTTTTGAGAGAGAAGTGATAGATGGAAGGCAAGATAATAGTATCACAGATAAACGATGTTGTCAAGAGGGAATTTTAAAACTAGGCTAGAAGGATTTGAACCTTCGATGCAGGAGTCAAATTCCTGTACCTTACCACTTGGCTATAGCCCAATATTTGCTATATTGTAACATACAGCTTTTAGTTTTGTCAAGTCTAAGGTGGTATACTTGTGAGATACGGACATAGACCTACAATAAACGAACTGCAAAAAGTCTACGATAACGCAGGATTTATAAAACGTAAATGTCGGAAGTTGAAAAGGCGATTGGGGCGATTAGCTAATAACGACCGCTGGATCACGCTAGAGAACGGCAGTCGCGTTCTGCTAGATGACGACGGGAATATTAAAGGCGGCCTTGGTGGGAAGTATACAGGTAAAAAACTTGGTAGGGCTTTTGGCAAAAATCCAACTGATACACCACAAAAACGCATTGCAACCGCCGAAAAATCTATAGCGTATAATGATTATGAGACAGCTATTATATTTGACAAAGACGGTAATGAATTGGCAAGGATTAAAGGAGAAAAGCAATCAGTAAACCTTTCAGGGTATACTGGCTCATTACGAGGTACAATATTAACTCACAATCATCCATATATTGAACAAATGGAGCAATTCGGATTTGAACAAACATCTATTTTGTCACCAAAAGATATAATGACTTCTTATGAAAATGGAATTTCCGAAACAAGAATGGTAATAGGAAATGAAACACATATTTTTAAATGGAATGAAGGTACTAGCAAATATCAAGCACAACAATTTGCTGATTTTGTGGAAGAAACTACTGACAAAGCAAATAAAACAATAAATCAACAAATGACAAGAGCTCAAAATAAAATAAATCGTGGTGAAGATGTTGTAAAAGTAGCAACTGCAATGTATAGTTCAAGAGTAAAAGCCATACAATCAGCCAACCGTGTTTTTGAATATCAAAATAATCAAGAAGTATTTGGCTTTACTTATAGAAAGATGAGCTTGGAGGTGTAAATAATGTCAAAAAAACCGAAGGATTATGGTAAACCTGCAATTATGCCAGTGCCCGAAGATTTAATAAAATTAATAGAAGAAAAACTAGAAGAACAAAAACAAAAAAGCGAATAGCGAACATTAACACTTAACCGCCCACAGGCGGTTTTTTATTTACAGGAGGCAATCATGGCAAAACTAACACATGTAAACCGAAAACTGAAACGAGCAAACAGATCCTCCTTAGAAGCGATTGTGAATGCAGCTAACCTTACCAGACGCGAACTTTTGATTTTTCATTTGACATATTACAATTATCAAACGGATACGATTCTAATGTTTCCTGAATATACTCCAGCATTTCAAAAATGGAACTTACGACCGGGTGATCCTATAAGCCGTGATCAACTGGCAGAAATATTAAATATTGACCCAACGACCGTCAGTAAACTTAAAAACACTATGCTAGACAAATTACAAGGTGCATGGTTATGTTAACTGCTCAAGAACGCCGAGAACGTCGTCAGGCTAATCAGCAAGCACGTAGACGCGCTAATTTGCAACGGATGGGTGAGAATCTACAGAACAGACTATCAACGTTCTACATGGACGTTATACGCACTATACCGGTTCCAATTGGGCCAACGTTAATATATTCTAACATCAAGGTCAACGTAGGCTTTAGCTCTGCTGACAATCCCGATCCACAGACAGCGCCAACATCTCCAGTTTTAGAATCAGTGCGGGTAAACTTACCGCATAAAATAGAAGTGCGTAATGATGATAGTATCATTCTGAAAGTTTTAGGAGCTAACGGCAAATGGAAAGGCGCCTTTAGAGGTGTAGCCGGAAATCCTTATGAGGTCAACAGCCGGAAGCGTTTTCACATGAATGTTTCAGCATTAGGAGCAGGTGACGACTCAGAGGGACTTATACCACCTCCTGTTGAAGAACTGCCGCCACCTGATCCTAACGAAATCTCTATAATAACAATATCGTTCAAGGACACTAATGATGATAAAATTATGCCGGCCGTGATATATGAAAAAGAACGCGGTGAAATGGTAGATATTCCTAGTTTGGATATTCATGGATATAACTTTCTTCACACGATAGTTGATGGTGTAATATACAATTTCCCTAGCGTGGCGTTTATCGCAACGAATCCAACTTATGAGATTACGTTCGTCTACAGTGCTGAAACATCCTTGATTTACTTGAGGCCGTTTGTGCTTAGCGGTAATTTTAAAGATAGCAACGGCGTTTCGAAAAATGGGGCTCATTGGTATAGGCGCTTAGATTTTACGGTTGTTGTAGATGATCCTTTGACCGTGCATATAACGTCGCCGCCACTAGGCACTACAGACCCAAGAATAACGCATAGTGAATCAAGAGGTATTATTCGCCTTGTAACAGGCGCAAGAGTGCTTGTAGAACCTGATAATGCGGTTATGGAGGTTGTTACGTCAACTCGGCAAGGGAATGGATGGGATTTGACGTTAGAGCCTACTACATGGATTGACGCTGAAATTACGAGATGGTATGATTAGTCAAGAGGTGACAATATGGAAATCAAAATGATCTCAACAAAAGACATAAAACCTTATCCGAAAAACGCACGCATTCATCCAAATGAGCAAATAACACATATAGCTAACAGCCTAAAAGAAATTCGACAATGACCGAGATAGTCCTGAATGGGAATCGGGAGCAGCGTTGCCATCTGAAAGATTGAGTGTATTGCAGACACTACACGATAACGGTGTTAAAACTTTTGTAAGCTTTGAACCTGTTATCGATCCACGACAAGCATTAACGTTGATGAAAGTATCAATGCCTTTTGTCAATACGTATAAAATAGGAAAAATTAACAACTACGGCGGCATCGACAAGAAGATAAACTGGACTGACTTTCTGCAACAAGCTCTTGATATTTTACGTCCTGCCGGAAAAGCTATATATATTAAACATGATCTAAGGCAAGCCGCGCCGTCAATAAAACTGTATGGAAATGAAGTTTTACCTGATGAACATAACGTATCTTAACCGCCTTCGGGCGGTTTTTGTATGGATTAGCGCCGGCCTAAAAAATTTTTCAAAAACTTTTCAAAAAACCCTTGACAGTGTGTATACACCGTGGTATACTCTTATTATAAAGGGCGGGAAGAAAACCGCACAAAAAAGGGAGGTAAATCTATGAAAAAAGTAAGCACAAGATTCTACGTAATGAATCAGGGATTGAAAAATCAAAATGGCGAGCGCATAGAACAAGCCTATGTACAGCTTAATGTAGACGGTGACACCGTACAAGATTACACATTGCAAGAGTGGCGAAAACACGATGATATTTGGGAGCTATTAGCAGAATTAGGCTTCGCTCTCGAAGAAATTGAAGACTATATTGATTTCGACCCGCTTGAATACTATTACAAAATAGACGACGAAGACGACGAGGTGGCGTAAATAACGCTAGTAGACTTTATCCGCAAAGCGATCGAAGAAAATCAAAAGCCACCCAACTAGGGCGGCTTTTTTGTTGGGAGGTAGTATATGATTAGCATTGACCTATCAGGACTTGAAGCCTTACAATCAGCACTAAAACTAGACAGATCCGAACTCAACCGTAAGTTTATGGAAGAAGAGGGCAAGCTGTTTGTTGAGACAGTGACCAATCCCGCGACACATCCTATAGACACAGGTAAGGCTATTAAAAGTTGGAATGTTGATGAAATTACCCAAGAAGGTAATGAGACACGCGCGGACTGGAGAAATACGGCAGTGAACGAGCAAAATCAGCCGTATTTAGGTTTTGTAAACTATGGAACAAAACACATAACTCCACGTCTTTTTAACGAAAAAGCCCTCAACGCCGTTAAAGAGGGCAAACAAGAACGCTATCAAAAAATGTTTGCTGAGAAATTTAATGAGGCGTTGGATAGTTGACAGAACTCTTGCGTCATACTATAATAAGCTACAGACTTGGCGCGCGGGGATGTGCTTATTGCTAATATTCTTCCCGCACGTCTAACCCTTGACTTTAGTTTGCAATAAAGGATGTTGATAGTAATGATTAAAATAAAAAGTCGAGAAACGATAAATATAATTGGACGTCTTCCGGTGCATATTATAGATTTAAAAGAAAACAATATTTATGATTTTGATAAAATTCCATTTGCAATAGTGGATATGATTAAACTGGACGATAAAATAGTTGAAATAAATGGTATAGAATGCTCACGGTTTATGTGTGATCCACCTAGACCAAATCCAGTTATAGGCATAACCTGTAAAATTAAAGACTAGCCGCATAATGTTAAGTTCTTGAGGTGATATAGGGTGAATACAGATACTTTAAAAATTATGGAGATTTTTGAACAACACATAAATGATATTTTTGAAATGAATGTTTCTGAACGTAAGCATAGAAGTGAACAAATATGGAAACAGACACATGATCGACATATATGGGTTGAACTTGAAAAATTCGGCATAACGTCCGAAAACGCAGATATAACTATAAAATGGGATGGATATACAGCTTCCGTTGAGATTGTACCATATGAAACATTGGTAGAAATAGTATTACCCATTACAAGGGATAATAAAGAGGGTGATTAAATGTATAATTGCTTGTGGTGTAACGGGACAATTGAAAGCGATAAAAAATTCACAATACCAGACGGCTACACACTGTTTTACTTGCATGAATCATGTACAGATGAGATTAAACGGGATAAAAATAGAATAAGATCTGAGGATACAATCAAAGATAATAGCAAAGATGAGGACAAAATTTGTATAGTTACTTTATAGTCCCTGTATGTGGCTATTTTCTATTATACGTTAGAATAAACACTTGCAAAACTCCGTTAAACGTGTTATAATGGTCTTAGGTGAAGCCGTTTGCAAGCGGCGGCGGGGGCAGCCTTACCCCGCCTATCACCAACTATTAAGGCGAATCCGAAAGGCGGGGTTGTTTTTATGAGAACAAAAAAAGAAACATACAAAAGTAAAGTGTATACAGATCGGTCAGCATACGCCGATTTTGATGCACCAAGTAAGTTTAACGCAATTAAATCTATAATAGCAAAGCGACTTGTTGAATTTCCTAATGCAATATGCTCATATTCTGGTGGAAGTGACAGCGATATTATGCTACACATGATTGAGGAAGTACGAAAGTGCTTTGAATTGCCGTCAGTAGCTTATTGCTTTTTTAACACAGGGCTTGAAATGGAAGTGATAAAGCGTCATGTAAAAGATATGGGAAAGTTGTATGGCGTTACGATTATAGAACATAAACCCAAGAAAAACATAATTCAATCAGCGCGAGCATGTGGCGTCCCATTTATTTCAAAGATTGCATCTCGTCGGCTTGGACTTGCACAAAAGTATGATGTTCCATTTTCGATTGCCCATGAATACGAAAACAGCGTGGATAAAACTACAAAATTACAAGAGTTAATAGAGCGTTATCCAAACTGTAAAACCTCTATAATATATTTGTGCAACTGTGATTCTCGTGGCAATCCAATCAATTCGCAATTGACAATAAATAGTCAAAAATACTTATTGGATTTTATGATTGAAAATCCACCGCAATTTAATATTAGTGCAAATTGTTGTGACCATTGTAAAAAGCATGTCGCAAAAAAGGCAGAAAAGAATTTTGATATGGTTATTACGGGTGAGCGTTATGCCGAGGGGGGGCAACGTGCTGCCAGCAATTCACTCTCATGCTTTACGCAAGCAGTAGACGGAAAATACAGACTAAGACCGTTGTATTATGTATCGGATGCAGATAAGCAATGGTATAAGGATTACTACAAGATTCGGTATTCTGATGCTTACGAAGTTTACGGACTTAAAAGAACAGGATGTTGCGGGTGTCCGATTTCCTCTAAGGCTGCAGATGACTTAGAAAAAATACGGCCATTTGAGCCTAATTTGGTAAAGGCTGCATGGCATGTGTTTGGGGACAGTTATAGATATAGGGAAAGGTACAATGAATATAAGGCGCAAAAACGATGCAAAGCTGAATAAAGCATAGCATAAGCCCTATCATAGGGCTTTTTTTATTGGAGTTGATAACATGGTAGAACTCACCGGAGAAAGCGTCATACAAGCTGTAGTAGACAAAATAAGGGAACTTATCCCCGAGGTAGATATCCGTCGTTGGCAAAATGGGCGACAAGTTTTTGTTACTCGACCTCTTAGCGTTCATACTGATACAGATACATTTGACGCAAATAACGAGAACGAATTTCCATATATTTTCATCAATGAATATGACCTCTCACGTCGATTTTTCAACGCTGGAAATGCCGACAAATTTTACTTTACGTATTTTTTTGAACTTCAATATTTCGTAGACATTCGACCTACGGATATTACGCGAATACCGCGAATAAATGAAGAACTTCGAGCTATGAAGCGCAAATTAATGATAGCTTTTGACCGCCTAGAAGTCTTAGGCGACACTTACCACGTTGACATTTCCCCACCTCCGGCAATGTCTGAGGGCGTATTGCATTTTTTTATCCAAATACGCGATATTCCCGAGTATGTATTCTCTGATCCAGTGCCGAAAGTTGAAAAGTATGACCTTGACTTGGAATTGATTGATAGAGTTGAGGAGGTTAGACCGTGGCGGCAAGTGTAAAAAAAATAAAAAACTTTTCAAAACCCCTTGACGGTGTGCATACACTATGGTATGATAAGTATATCAAGTCAAGGGGAGGAAATAACATGACGAAGGCAAAAAAAATTTACAATGATACAATAGTTCATGCTAATTATCGATTCGCAAAGGGAGATTATGATAGCTTTGGCGTAAAATATGCTGTTATGCCAGTACATGACGGTGATAACGAGATGCTTTATACTCGCACCATAAATGCGATCAAAGAACTTCTCAAATCAGACTTAGAAGCAATAGCAAAAATGAGACCGTACATTAGCAAAGAAAAAAATATTGAATATACCGCTCCTCTTATTTGGATTAACAACGGATTAAACGAATATAAGGAGATGTTGAAATGATCAGAAAAACGGTAGAAAAGAAGAATATGTTGGAAGATTCTAACATTGAAGATATTAAGAAAATACTAGAAAAACGTCGTTGTTCTAAAAAAGAAATCAAGCTAATAATGAATACGCTTGACTATGCTAAATGTCAAATTGAAGCGTATAAAACGGTGATTGAAAGTATTCATGATGAATGTAGACAGGGGGCTGAGTAATGCCAGTAACCCATTACCGCCGCAATGAATACTCTCGCCAATATCACTTCCGGCTACTCAATGATGAAGCCGAACAGCTAGAGCAAATCTTAGCAAGACATAAAATAACGCTAGTAGACTTCATCCGCAAGGCCATAAAAGAAAATCAAGAGCCACCCAACTAGGGCGGCTTTTTTTGGAGGTGTAACGTGTGGAACGCACATGTTTTATTCATTTAACTAACTCAGACGGCGAAACAGTAATCATTCCAGAATTCATGGATGCAATAAATTTCGAGATAGCTATGCCTCCGAACGTTCACAATATTGTCGGCAAGGGTGTAAGGTACCATCCTTCACACAAACCGCCACGTGTTGTACGCCTAAGTGGTTCTATACTGCATAAATGGTTAATTGAACGGTATATCGAGGATGGCTTAACACCCATAGAATACATCCAATGGCTCGAAAATTGGCGAAAGGCGGCACTACCCGGACATATCACCATTGAATCGGATAATCCAAATTATGATACTGATATGGAAGTTTTAATCGATACAGAATCATGGAGTGTTGAACATGGTCAAGAGGATAATATACCTTACACGATAACATTCTACGAGTACATTGATGAAAATGTTGAAATCTTAGAGCCTCCGGCAGTAGGCGAAGAACCGACGCCGCCATTGCTGCCGCGTCCTGATACTAGTCCACCAACACCGAGGACATATACAGTGGTTCGCGGTGATAGCTTGTGGGCTATAACACAGCGCATGACAGGAGACGGCACGCGCTGGAGAGAGCTTTATGAATTAAATCAATCCGTAATATGGGAAAGAGCTGATCCGTCGCGTGGCGGGAATTTAATTTTTCCCGGGCAAATGTTTCAAATACCAGAATCTTGGTAAAAAAAAGACTGTCATTGATGGTCTAATATAAGATATTAAACATCTTGTCAAACGAAATTTTTATTTCGTACAAGGTATTTTTTTTAACCTCTTGCATATAATAAAGCAGGAGGTGATTTTATGATAATATGGAATCAAGATAAAGACGGCGCAATCGTCTACCATGACGAGCAACTTACGATTGTCCCTAAATTCTACCAAGGCGTATTATTCGGCTATAATCTCCATGTATGGGGACATGAAGACAGCCTAGGCACTTTCGATACACTAGAAGAAGCTATGAACGAAATTTTCACGATTTTGCATCATACGACAAGTGAGGTTTATTGCGTGAGTAATTATTCAGAATGGGAGGGTTTGGACTATGAAATGGCTGGAAAATAAGTGCCGCGAGAGCGAAGCGTGGGCATGGGGCGTTTTTATTGTAGGAATAGGATTAGTGATATTGATTGTAATGCTGTAGGATTAAGCCGCTGCAAATTAAACCGCCTTAAGGCGGTTTTTTATTGACACAACGCTATGAATGTGCTATAATGATTACACATTTAGGCGGTCTGCGCAGACCGTAGCGCGGTCTAACCCGCCGCGCTTTTCCTGAATGATATTAGGGTAGGAGGTTGTTTTTTATGGGAAAATTTATTGATAGAACTGGCGAAAAAAGAATAATGAAGTGTTGCAAGGAAGCGACAATAATAAGATATGGTGGCGCACTTGAGATTGATGTGATGTTTGATGATGGTGAGATTGCAGAAAAATGTACTTATGATAATTTCAAAAAAGGCCATATTTCTCATTCATCCAAGGAACATATTCTGTTTAGTAGAATCGGCGAAAAAAGACAAATGAACAACGGTAAAATTGCAGAAATAATTGAATATAGAAATACATTCGACATAGATGTTAAATTTGAATGCGGAGAGATTGTAAAAAGCAAACGATATGATGTATTTTTAAAGGGATTTATACGTTTGCCAATGAATATTAGAAAAATAAACAATTATTTGGAAGTATTAAATCCTAATCTTAAAACATCAAGTCCGTTCATTATTGACGAAGAGGATATGCATATATTAGGTGGTTTTTTATGGAATGATAACAAAGATGGATATGTCGAAAGAACAAGCCGAAAAGAAGGAAAAATATTGTTACACAGAGCTATAATGAGCACACCGTTTGACATGCAAGTCGATCACAAAAATTTAAATAAAAGAGATAATAGAAAATCTAATTTGCGATTATGTACGCAATCCGAAAATCACAGAAATAGAGGATTAAATAAAACGAATACAAGTGGATATAAAGGCGTTTCATGGGATAAAATTTCAAAAAAATGGAGGGCGGCAATAGTAATTGATGGTAGTTATATTGCCATAGGAATGTTTGATGACAAAAAAGAAGCCGCTATAGCCTACAATAAATCCGCATTAAAATACCATGGAAATTTTGCAAGATTAAATGAATTGTAACCGCCAACAGGCGGTTCTTTTAATGAGGTGATATTATGGCAATTCCATCCCTGCTTGATCATATTAAATATAGATACTCCATCGTAATAACAAACACAACTACTGGTGATATTATCGACGTATCTAAATCTTTTGAAAATGCGGTATGGACTACTTATCGCCATTCGAGCCAGTCAGGAGTGCTAGAGGTAACGATTAAAGAGGGCATACACCTTACCGATACCGTCATACACGAGGGCAGTTTTATAAATTTTTTCGTCAATGGTGAGGGCTATTTCCACGGCAGAATAGAAGAAGTTGAACTTATCAACAACGGCGAACAAGGCTATGTATGGAGAGTGAAAGCGTATAACTCCTTATGGCTGTTATCAATGGTGGAAAACGCTAAACGTGAACATGGAATGACGGCTTCTGATTTTTTTCAATATCTTATGGATAAATATTCGCATAGAGGATTGCAAGGCGTTGTGCGTGAAGCGGCAAGCATTCCACTTGACCGTGAATATTACATGGGTGAATCGTTGTTCAACATGATTGATGATTCGCTAGTGGCTACGCACAGTCAGACCGCCGACGAGCTTTTTATGATACGTGATAACATGGGAGTGTTGGAGTTCCGCGAAATGAAAGCACTTCAAACGCCTTATGTTTTAGGTGATGGGAGTTTTACAACTTCGTATGCATATACAGCGAATATTAATACGGATACTTATAATGTAATCAAAGGTGTACGTTTCAATGATGATACGGGTTACGTTGATACATGGTGGGATACCGATACCGGTACAATTGATCGTTGGGGGTGGCGGCAACACATCATAGAAATTCAAGACCATATTCTTGATGAAGAAATCGAAACATACTTAGAATTAGTGTTGGAAGCCAAAAACCGCCCTGTAAGAAACGCACGTATTACAGCCGTGGGTATAGCAGACCCAAATATGCAAGCCGGGGCGGGAATACAAGTGCGGATTAACAGGAAACAAATAGATCATATGCTTTTTGCGGAAACAGTTACACATGTTTTTTCGGCTAATGATCATGTAATGGATTTAGAAATTTCGGTCGTAGTTCCTGTAGTTGGTGAGGTGTAACAATGGTAAAAGATTATGCAAAAATTTGTGACAGCATTTATAATATAGCAAAAGGTCAAGCTACAGCCGCTGAAAGCAAGTTGCTATTTGGCGAAGTGAAATCGGTCAATCCTTTGGAAATCAAACTGGTTGAACATGACAACATAATTTTAGATTCTGAATCCGTCTATTTGACGGATAACGTAATCGTAAAAAAAGTACGCATGTCTATTCACCGTATCTACGGTGAACCAGAAGAAGTACAATTTCAAGGAAATGCTAATGATATAGTCAACAACATAAACATGCTGTTATTTAACCTCAGCAAAAACGCCGAAAGTTACAACATGTCAATTTCTGGTGAAATAGAAGAAGAAAAAAACTACGACGAGCATTATAAACTTGCTATTGAGGGTGATATGACTGCTCAAGACGCGAGTATAGAGGGCAGGTTTAACGCAGCAGGGTCTGTTTCTGGGCAAGGGCCGTTCGACAGTGGCGACCCCACTATAGAGGGCAAGGGAACTCTTGAAACAGAAGGCAGTTCCCAAAAGATAAAAGTGGATGGACTTAGCAAGACTGTAGAAATATCAAACATGAGTAAGTCTGAATTGATTGACACCATTGACGCAATGGCAACCATTAAAGGTGATGTAAAATTTCACATTGAATTTATCGAAAAGGAAGAGAACCAGCCAGAACTAGATGAACCAGAGCAAAAAATGACGGTTAGATTGGAGGGTGTGTTGCATGAAGGTTTAAAAGTCGAAGATATTGTAATGATGACTACGCATAATCACGGACAAAAATATCTTGTGCATCGCGTCACAAATAGACACCGTGAAACCGGTCGTGATCGAATGGAACAATATGAGCAATCTTATCTGTGGGATTCGCGCATCAATGATGTTGGCATAAATGAAAGTGATTTAGGATAATCCGCCGCCCCGCCTTGAGCGGGGCTTTTTTTGTTGTGTTTTTAGCTAAAATATAAAAAAACTATTGACATAATCAGAATTATGATTTATACTACTAACATACTACTAATAAGGAGTGCTCAACATGACATGTAAAGAAATAAGATCTAAAATTGGTGCAACACAAAAACAATTAGCGTTATTTTTGGGGGTTTCACTAAAAACAGTTCAACATTGGGAGCTTGAAAATATTGTGCCTGTTGCACGAAGATCTTTGTTATGTATTTTAGAAGAAAACAGTAAAAAAGTAATTATAAAAAATAATATGATTGTTTTTGGCGGGGATTTGTGGCTTGACGGTCTACAGAGCATACCAGAGGGCTTTAATCCTACAGTCGGCGGGGATTTGTGGCTTCGCGGTCTACAGAGCATACCAGA
>JGI20163J15578_10000810_pt1 | contig 13030 bp, 12 predicted proteins | sample TergutCu122P1_FD_15578 | JGI IMG/M metagenome (IMG submission 15578)
AAATAACTCGCTACGCTCAAACAAAGTTCTTTAATTTGTTAAGCATAGTTTGATTATCTAAGGTTTTCTGACGTCTCTGCAAAAGCATTTGAAATGGCTATGGCGTCAGGGTAAGCTCTCTGATACGGTCTGAACTGTAACGAAAATGTTTCACGTGAAACAATTTTCAATAAAACATAGTAGAAAAGAAATTAAAAGGGTGCTATAATGAAAAGAGTTTCTAGCTGAAAGAACGTGATAAGTGGAAAAGAAGAGTAAAAAGTATCCAGAAAAGGGGAGGAGCAAAGAGAACATGAGCAGGGTAATAGCAATCGCCAATCAAAAAGGGGGAGTGGGAAAAACCACAACCGCAATTAATTTGACCGCTGCATTGGGAGAGCTTGGCAAGAAGGTTTTGGCTGTGGATATGGATCCTCAAGGGAACCTGACCAGCGGAATTGGTTTGAACAAAGAGGAGTTAGAAAAAAGCGTCTACGATATTTTGTGTGGCAAAGGGGTTATAGAGGAGTGCATACAAAAGGATGTGCTGGAAAATTTAGATCTTCTTCCAGGAAACATTAACCTGTCAGCAATGGAGCTGGAATTGGTGAATGAGGAAAACAGAGAGTTTATTCTGAAAAGAGAAATAGAAAGAGTAAAAGATGATTATGATTATGTGATTATTGACTGTCCTCCAGCCCTAGGTATACTTACTGTCAACGCTCTGACCACAGCAGATTCTGTGTTGGTTCCTATCCAAAGCGAATATTATGCATTAGAAGGATTGACACAATTGGTTTATACCATAGAATTAGTGAAAGACAGACTGAATTCAGAACTGGAAATAGAAGGAATTGTATTCACCATGTACGATGCCAGAACAAATTTATCCTATCAAGTGGTGGAAAATGTAAAAGAAAATATTGGGTACAAGGTATATGAAACCATCATACCGAGGAACATACGTTTGGCTGAAGCACCAAGTCATGGCTTGCCCATTACGATTTATGATCCAAAATCAACAGGAGCAATCAAATACAGAGAACTGGCAGAAGAAGTGATTCAGGGAGGGGAGAGTTAAAATGTCACAAAAGAGACCATCTGGCCTAGGAAAAGGCCTTGACAATTTGATACCAAAGAAAATTGAAAAGTCGGAAAAAGAAACTGCTGTAAAAGAAAAGGTGAAAGAGACTCCTGTAGAAGACCAGGAGTTCATGATGCTAAAAGTGAATCACATAGAGATGAACCCTCATCAACCGCGGAAAGCTTTCGATGAGGACACACTTATTGAGTTGGCAGAGTCCATTAAACAATTTGGGGTAATCACTCCTATTGTGGTGACCAAGAAAAAAGGATATTATGAAATCGTCGCAGGAGAGCGTCGTTGGCGAGCTGCAAAGCTGGCAGGTGAAAAGGAAATTCCTGTAAGAGTACAAACTTACTCCGATCAAGAGCGAGTAGAAGTCGCTTTAATTGAGAATCTTCAAAGAGAAGATTTGAACCCTATTGAGGAAGCCATGGCTTTCAAAAGGCTGCTAGAGGAATTTGACTTAAAGCAAGATGAAGTAGCAGAGCGAGTGTCCAAGAGCAGAACGGCTGTGACAAACTCTCTGCGTTTGCTAAGGTTGGATGACAAAATCCAACAGATGATAATTGATGAACTTATCAGCACAGGCCATGCAAGAGCGTTGTTGGCCATTGAAGATAAAGAAGCACAGTATCATCTGGCCAATCAAATATTTGACGACAAATTAAGCGTAAGAGAAGTAGAAAAAATAATCAAGCAGATGAAAAATCCTAAAAAAGCCAAAAAAGTAGAAAAGACAGCAGATAAGGACCTAGGAGTCATCTACAAGAGCTTGGAAGAGACACTCAAAAACGTAATGGGAACAAAAGTTCGAATCAACGAAAAGAGTAAAGGCAAAGGAAAAATAGAAATTGAGTACTACTCGGAAGCGGAGCTGGAAAGAATTTATGATATGATTCTTTCTATAGATCGCCATTAGCGAGTTGTGGCTCAAATCATAGGAGCATAAAGGGAAAGGAGAAAGACAACCCTTGGGACTTGTCATAAAAAAGGATGAATATTGAAAGGCTAGATGAATGGGGAATAGACCCACTTACCATCATTATAGTGATGATATTATTGCAATGTTTAATCATTGTGTTATTAATCGGTAGTCATATAAAGTACCATCGAATGAAGAAAAACTATGCTAGCTTCATGCGAGGGAAAAATGGCTTGAATATGGAGAGTAGTATTCTGTCAAAATTCGAAGAAATAGATAAGTATATCCATATAACCGATGAAAACGACAAGGATATAAAAGAAATCTATAAACGAATTGGAAAGCATTATCAGAAGGTAGGGATTGTTAAATACGATGCATTTCTTGAGATGGGTGGAAACTTAAGTTTTGCATTAACTCTTTTGGATCAAGACGATACAGGCTTCATTATGAATGTGCTTCACAGTCGAGATGGTTGCTATACTTACATCAAAGAAATCATTAAAGGTGAAAGTTATATTGAACTTGCAGAAGAAGAATCCGAATCCTTGGAAAGAGCGATTTTCCAAGACGAATATGCCTTAAAGAACTTATAGGAAAGAGGGGATGAAGAGATGTTAGACATAAAATTCATAAGAAGTAATCCAGATTTAATCAGAGAAAATATAAGAAAAAAATTCCAAGAGGTTAAGCTGCCTTTAGTGGACGAAGCCTTGGAGCTGGATCTAAAAAATCGCGAAATCAAGCAGGAAGTAGAGGCTCTGCGAGCAGACAGAAATAGAATCTCCAAAGAAATTGGTGGGAAGATGAAAGAAGGGAAAAAGGAAGAGGCTGAAGGCTTAAAAGNTTTGGTCGCNGANAATGCTCAGCGAGTAGAAGACTTAACCGCCNTTGAAAGAGAAGTAGAAGAGCGCCTGAAAACCGTATTGATGATTCTGCCTAATATCATCGATGAATCTGTGCCCATNGGTAGAGATGACAGNGAGAATGTAGAAGTGGCAAGATATGGGGAAGCAAAAGTTCCTGATTTTCAAGTGCCTTATCATATTGATATCATGGAAAGCTTGGCTGGAATAGACTTGGAAAGCGGCAGAAAGGTAGCAGGGAATGGCTTCTACTATCTATTAGGAGATGTGGCTAGGCTACATTCGGCAGTACTTTCTTATGCCAGGGATTTTATGATTGACCGAGGATTCACCTATTGCATTCCTCCTTATATGATCCGAAGCAACGTGGTAACGGGAGTGATGAGTTTTGCAGAGATGGACGCTATGATGTACAAGATAGAGGGGGAAGACCTGTATCTCATTGGTACCAGCGAGCACTCTATGATTGGGAAATTTCAAGACCAGATGATTGATGAGGACACGCTACCTCAAACCCTAACCAGCTACTCCCCTTGTTTTAGGAAGGAAAAAGGGGCTCATGGTATGGAAGAGCGTGGGGTGTACCGGATTCATCAATTTGAAAAACAAGAGATGATAGTGGTCTGTAAGCCAGAAGATAGCGGCAACTGGTATGAGCAATTGTGGAAAAACACCGTAGAGGTGTTCCAGAGTTTAGAGATTCCCGTGCGAACCTTAGAGTGTTGCTCAGGAGATCTGGCAGATTTAAAGGTGAAGTCTGTAGATGTAGAGGCCTGGTCTCCAAGACAGAAGAAATATTTTGAAGTGGGAAGCTGTTCAAATCTTGGAGATGCTCAAGCCAGAAGACTTAACATTAGAGTGAAAGGCAGTGAAGGCAAATACTTTGCACACACCTTAAACAACACCGTAGTGGCACCTCCAAGGATGCTAATTGCCTTTTTAGAGAATAATCTTAGAGAAGACGGGAGCGTCCACATTCCAGAAGCACTACAGCCTTACATGGGTGGAAAGACGATGATAACACCTAAATAGAAGATGAAGAGTAAAGCAGGGAAGATAAATCCTGTAGGTAGACGGTTTGTCAAAACCAAGAAACATATGAAGTGGGGAACGTTATGCATAAATACATGAAAGCCATCGGCTTTAACATAAAGAATAGAACTCAACTAAAGGAAGTTTTAGAAAAAGTAGAAAACAATTTCACCAACAAAACCATTATTTCCTATCATCCCAATGAGGATTTTTGCGAATACAAAAAAGAGTTTGGGGCAAGAATAGGAGTTACCTTAAGCGGTGGCCTAGATATTGAAGAAAAATTCGAGAGAGACTTTTACTTTCCCTATTTTACAGGAGGGGGAATTACAACCTATGCGGAAGTAATTGTCGAGCGAAAAGTTGAAAAAGAGCAGTATGTGGGCGTTTGTGAAGACCCAAGTGTTGGGATTAGTTTAATCTTCTTCTTACAAAATGGTATTGAATACATGAAAGAAAAACAACTGGGCTTTCAGATGACCAACAATTCTTCTGTGACCCTCTCTGGGCTAGCTCTATCAGGAAAAATACTCTTCCCTGTACAGAAGAACGAATTGCAGATGCGTTCAGAAAAACAAGCCTCTGAGAATCGCAAAATGCTCATTAACGCCGCCAGGAATGGCGACCAGACGGCCATTGAGACCTTAACTCTAGACGACATCGACATTTACTCCACAGTGTCTAGAAGGCTGGCTACAGAAGATGTGTTTTCCATTGTCGATACCTACTTTATGCCCTATGGAGTAGAATGTGATTTGTACGCCATTTTGGGTGAGATACTCAAAGTAAGAGTGGTTGAGAATACCCTAACAAAAGAGAAACTATACCAATTAAAGCTAGAGATTAATGAACTACAGTTCGAGGTGTGCGTACCTGTAAATGAAGTGATGGGAGAACCAGCAGTAGGCAGACGCTTCAAAGGAAATATATGGCTACAAGGGCATATAAACTTTTAACCTGCTTTTCTAGAGAGGAAGTACTTCTCAAACCTATCAGTACAAGCTTGCTTGCAAAGGAATTCACGCAAGCAAACAACATAATAAATTTGTCCCCTTAGTAAAATGGATATTACAAGACCCTCCTAAGGTTTAGGTGCAGGTTCGATTCCTGCAGGGGACGTGAAAAAGCTGAAACTTCTAAGAATCGGAAGTTTCAGCTTTTTGACTTGATGCGGGGTGAGGGCTTCTGTGACAGTAAGAATCTTCGCTATACAACAATCTACAACCACCAACACAGAGTTCTAAGAGGTCACAGGTTGTGCATGACTCACCTTTCCTCATATCTCTAAAATCAATCAGTTTATCATGGTGAATCCAATGGTTAAAGTCAACGTCCAAGACATTACCAAAGGAATCGCCCCAAAAGGAGCAAGGCTTATACATGCCGTCTACATCAATAGCAATATAAGCATTGCCTCCCAAACAGCCGTTGTTATCATATTTGCGATAGGTGCTGATGGGGGCAAAGTCATGCTGGGCTAAGAGCTCAAAAAGAGAACAGTCGTACAAAAACATCAGTCGTTTGTTATCCCTTTGCAATTGTTTTAACCGCTGAGGCAGCTGGTTGATTTCCTCTTCTATGGAGAGGTCGTGTACATCCTTATTCTTGGATGTTGTCTTATAGCGCAAGAAGAGAACAATCTTTATGCCTGCCTGTCGAACATTGCGTAAAATTTCATTAAGATGGGGCAGTGTTTCGGAAGTGAGCAACAGATTAAGGCCAGGAATCTTCCCTGTCACTTTACGATAGGTTTTTATGGCCAAAAGAATATGCTCCACATCATGTGGGGAGTGGATGCTGAAGTGAATATTCCCAAAAACTAAACATTTCTCTGAAAAATGCGAAGTCATGGTAAGTCCGTTGGTGGTCATGTTGGGAAGAATATTCTTCTCTCTTGCATATGCTGCGATTTCAAAAACTTCTGGATGTATGGTTGGTTCTCCACCACCAAAGGATAGGGAGAAGACTCCAAGATCAGAGAGCTTGTCGATAATCGCCTTTGCTTTATCTATGGGCATGTCTCTTGGTTTATCCTCTTTTCGGGTGTTATAGCAACCTTTACAAAACATATTGCAGCGTGTTGTGATGGCCATATGAGCGTCAAGTGGAGCAGAGAAGATACCTTCTTGCAGAATCGCCCCTTCGGTTTCGGGGATATTATAGGAGTCAGCATAGGCATGATTCACATGAGCAACAAAGGCGGGCCGTTCTCGAAAGATTAATCCGCCAAAAATTTCGCGCCTTGTTTTGATGATTGGAGTGGGCTTTTTTCTAAACATCTGGTTCAACCGCCGATTAGAGCTAAAAAGAAGGAAGCAAAGAAGCCAACAACCCCCATTAACAGAGCATAGAGGACAGTAAAACCAAACCATTTGCCTTTAGAAAAGTAAAAGTAGCTTTGACGTTTAACAGGCCGAGAAATAGAAAAAAACATTCCAGCCAGATGAACTGCGGTAATCAATAGGATATATAACATAAAACCAGAAAAGGGGCCACTATCAGGTGAGGGTTGAGGGTTGGTAATAAAAAGCCAAAAGAGTAATATTAATATATATAAAATAATCAGGACTCCAATAAGCCTCCTTTTGAGGACGGAATAATCCAGAGCTCCATCTTTTATTTTCATGGGAAGGGCAAACCCTGTCCAAAGTAATAAGGTTGCTGGAAATGTAATGAACGTACCAAAGATGCCAATAAAGGGAAGGTAACCGCCAGCACCTGAAAAATTTGCCATATTAAAAGGTCTAATTCTTAGAATTCTTTTTTGATTCTTCATTTCTGGTGTCTCCATAGGTTGAGAAGGTACATAACAGTTTCAGCCGTAGCTTGCAACCAATCGCATTCTTATTTCTCTAGCCCATCCACACGCTGAGAAAGTGGCGGATGAGAATATTCAATCATCACCACAAAAGGATGAGGAGTAAGGTTGCCTAAACTCTCTCGGTAAAGTTTTTTAAGTGCAGAGATGGCAACCTCTTTGCTAGAGAGTTCCCTCCCAAAAGCATCTGCTTCATATTCAAACTTGCGAGAAAGTGCATTCCCTGGAATCTGTAGCAGAAGCATTAAAGGGGAAATAATAATAAACAAAATATAGATTCCAAAAGCCAGATTCACATCACTAAACCCGAAGGCCTGTGAGACCTCTGGTAGGGTAACAAGGAAGTAAGCGGCCACAAGAACAATTCCAAAAGTCAAGAGACTAAAAGGCTTGGTTTTTAGGATGTGACCTTTTTTGGCATGACCAATTTCATGACCAAGAACAAAGAGGATTTCATCGGTGGTCATTTTTTCTACGAGAGTATCGAAAAGCCCGATGGTTTTGGTTTTGCCAAATCCAGAGGCAAAGGCGTTAAGCTTGGTGCTACGCTTGGAAGCATCAACCATATAGATGCCTTTTAGTTTATATCCAGTTTTCTCAGCCATTTCTTGAATCTTGTCTCTAAGCTCTCCTTCTTCAAGAGGGGTTAGCTTATAGAAGATTCGTATCATTAGCGGGCTGATAAAAGACATAAAAAGCTGGAACAATAGAAGTACAAAGAAGAAAGCCAAAAAGACCCAATTGCCCAGTAGGTTGTACAACAAAAAGAATAAGGAAAGTAGCACGCTTACAATGACAATCATAATTAGCAGAGACTTAAGGAAATCGATAACAAAGGTGCGAGGAGTGGTTTTATTAAAGCCATATCGCTCCTCAATGACAAAAGTATCATATATACCTAGAAGTTGGCCAATAAAGGTTAATACAATAATTGGAACCAACATAATGAATAAGCCTGTAAGGTAGAAGTTGGTAGTATAAGCCGTTATAAACTCATAAAGACGGTGATGAATTTCTAGAAGCAAGACCAAAAGACCAATCAGCAAACTGACCATTCCAGTAACAATAGAGAACTTTAAGTTATCCATCTTGTAGGCCTGATTTTTCTGATATTCCTTTTCGTCATAGACGTCCTTTACATTTTCTGGTAAAGGGGCATTCCTTCTGGAATAGGTAAGATACTTGGTGAAAAACTCAAATGCAGCAATGGCAATCACAATTGCGATAATTAAGATACGCATAATAAAAACTCCTTCAGATAGAATCGTTGTATTCTTAAGTTCCATAATACCATTTTTTTTTAGATAAATCCAGAGATAACACATCGTTAATCCTCTTAACCTGTAACACATCGTTAATCCTCTTAACCTTTGAAATTTCATACATACACTTTTTATTAAATGTATGTTAAAATAAGTAGAGTCTTATATCCTCGCAGTTAAAGCGAGGAGCTTTACAGTTTAGTTCTGGTAAAAAGACATAACAATACACAAACACTCATTAAAATAAAGAAAGTTCAATAAGCATAGAATCGGATCCATAGAAAGGAAAAAAGGGATGGTAAAAAAAATTGGATTTATTGGTTGCAACAACATGAATGGAGCAATACTCCAAGGGGCCTTGAAAAGTAAGGTGATTGCTAAGGAAAATGTTTTTGTATATGATGTCTCCCCAACGGTGATGGAGAGAATGAAAGATTTAGGAGTAAATGCTGTACAAAGTAATAGAAAATTATGTGAATCAAGCGACATTATCATATTAGGAACAAAGCCTCATCATGTACAATGTGCCATTGAGCAATGCGGAGAGGGGCTGGAAGGGAAAGCGTTGGTTTCTGTGGCAGCAGGTCTTTCAACGGATGTGCTTCAAAAGTTAACCAAAGGCAAAACCAGAATTCTTAGAACCATGCCCAATACACCAGCCATGGTTGGTGCAGGAGTGACTGCCCTTTGCAAAGAAACAGATTTGCTAGAAGAAGAGAAGGCAGAAGTGGTGGGGATTTTTGAGGGAATAGGAACAATAGAGTGGGTGGAAGAGCGTTTGATTAATGTGGTGGCTGCCATAAGTGGTAGTGGACCAGCCTTTTTCTCCATGTTCGTTGAAGCTCTTGGTGACGGAGGAGTGAAGAATGGTTTGCCCAGAGAGCTGTCTTATCAGCTGGCAGCTCAGACCATGGTGGGAACAGGCAAGATGCTTCTTGAAACCCAGCTACATCCAGGACAGATGAAGGACATGGTAAGCTCTCCTGGAGGAACCACAATAGAGGGGATTAAAGCGTTGGAGAGGGGAGGCTTGCGACACGCAGTGATGGACTGTGTGGATGAGGCCACCAAGAAGGCGGAGAGGTTGGCCTAGTAATTATACTTCACCTGATAATTGGTACCGTCTCCAATATATTCATTGCTTCCGCTTCCTGCAGCAAAGGTGGGGTCCATTAAAGTCCAGTTGGCACCATCAAATTGGATGATGTTATCCACCCAACCGATTTCATCCACATAGCAACTGATCCATGCGTGGTAAAGATTCCCAGCATAACCCACTTCCAGTTTGGTAGGAATACCTTGAGAGCGGAGAATGGCAGCCATAAGAGAGGCATAGTCAAAGCAAATACCTTTCCCTGTTTCTAATGTATCATCAACATTGGGAACATACCCATAGGCTACATGGTCTGCTTTTTCTGTGTCGTAACTGATGTTTTTGATCACATAGCTATAAGTGTTGGTAATCACATCTAGGTCAGAAGCGGCCCCCTGAGCCAAATCTCTTCCCAAAGCGATGGCTTTTGATTCAGGGGTAAAGTTAATGTAGTTATTGGGGTATAGGAAGGGTAGGAATTCGTCTTCAATGGTCACTTCTAACCCCCCGGTGAAGATAACAGCATAAAGGTCATTGGCCAAATCTACCACCTCAAAAAGCTCAATGTTGTAAATGCCATTGCCACCAGGAAGGGGATAAGTAAGCCAGTGGTCATAATTGGTGAGAAGGTATGTATAAGGGGTCCCGTCTGGTAGAGTGATTTGTAACTTAACTTTTTCGCTATTCCCGTGATAGTTCACCATCACGTAGCCTTTGGAAGCATTAGAAGCATCAAAAGAATAGAGTTCGGACTGGTAGAGCGTTGCACCAGAAGCCTCTGGAATAAGCACAGAAGGAGTGTTGTCTCTAAGTTCCTGATTCCCAGAGTGGGAGACAACATTAGGAGATAGAGAAGAAGTGGCTCCCCCATTACACCCTACCAAAAGGATTCCACAGAGTAGGATTAAAACAAGGCATAAGGAGAGAGCGAACAAGGACAAACGTCTAACAATTGAAAAAAATTCGATAAATTTCACAACATCACCCCCTAAAACAAAAGCATAGTTATGCTACTGTAATTATACCACGGAATTGAAAGTCTTTAAAGTGAAAAAAATATGATATAATAATAAAAAAAGTATGAAATCACCCCGAACCTAAAGGAACAGGTAACCTTAAGATGAAAAATGAGGAAAAAACCTACTATATTCAGTTGTTTGATGAGTTTAGTATTACGGATGGAGAAACAAGTCTTGGAGAGGAAGAGATTCACTCTAAGATGCTACTTAAACTGTTTTCTTATATCTATACCCATAGGAAAAAGGTCGTAACAACAGAGGAACTTATCGACGCTTTGTGGGAAGGGGAAGAAAGTGCAAATCCACCAGGGGCTCTAAAGAATTTGGTCTATCGACTAAGGAATATTTTAAAAGAGAAATGGCCTCAGGAGGAGTTTATTCTAAGCGCCAGAGGCTCTTACCGATGGAACAATGAAATCCATGCCACATCCGATGGGGAGATGCTAAAGAATTTTTATCAACTTGGAATTAAAGAAAAAAACCTAGAACTTAGCAGGGAGCACTTGCAAAAGGCCATAGAACAATACAAGGGGGAGTTTCTACCAAAGGCCAACAGGTCAGCCTGGGTGGTTTCAGAAGGAACCTTTTATCATTCCATTTATCTGTCGGCGGTAAAAGAGTTGGCCATATTGCTAGAGCATCAAGGAGAGTATGAACGGTTAGAAGAAATATGTAATGAGGCACTAAAAAAAGACTCATTAAATGAAGAACTCCATGGCTGGTTTATTAAAGCCTTACTGCATCAAAAGAAAATTAGTCTTGCAGAGGGACAATATAAAAAGGCAGCAGATTTACTTTATGAAAATTTAGGAGTGTCTCCTTCAGAAGAATTAAAAAGTTTATACCAAGAATTTTTAAAGAAAAACCATAAAGCAGGAAACAATATTCTTTCTATTCAACAAGAGTTGAGCCAAACAGAGCGCGTGGGTGCCTTTTTTTGTGAATATGGAATTTTCAAAGAAATATACTTGCTTGAAGAGGCAAGGATAAGAAGAACGGACTCCTCCATCTGTTTGGTTTTAATTACTCTGGAACCTGTTTGGGATGTGGAGAGGGTAAGCCAAGAGTATTTGAAGATTATCAACGAGGGGATGGAATTCCTTCATAAGATACTCATTGAAAAACTGCGAGTGGAGGATGTGGTGTCAAGGTATAGCTTTTCCCAATATATTCTGTTGCTTTCTTCTGAACAGGAGGATATTGTAGGAAAAGTGGTGGAGCGGATAAAAACACATTTTAACCACTCATACAAAAGAAAACCTAGGGCTAGGTTGGCAGTGGAGATAGAGAGGATGAGAGTGAAGTAGGGAGAAATAGGGAAAAGAGAAGGGCCAAGAGATAGACCATCTTTTTTTCGAAAAAGTTTGCAATAGACAAGGTTTGTCATCCTAATGAGGGGTAAAAGAAAGGAAGGCGAGGAACAAAGAACTTGGAAAGAAAACGAAAGAAAGCAATAACAGCGTTATTGATTATGATTTTTTTAGCAGGACAAATAGGGATTGCGGTAGAGGCTGCCTCTGAGGGAAGAGCTTTTTTAGCGTTAGCAGCTACAGAATATGGCTACGGAGAGATGACAGAAGAAGAACGATGGCAAGCAGAACAACAAGCCATCAGAGAAGCGTGGTTTAACGTGGTTCCAGAGAGCAACCATATTCCAGGCTGGCCTCAGGGACCGTTGGTTCAAGCCCATTCAGCCATTGTGATGGAAGTGAACACAGGGACAGTGTTGTATGCGAAGAATGCTCATGAAGTAATGTATCCTGCAAGCATTACGAAGCTATTAACCTTGTTAGTTGCTTTGCAGAATAGTGAATTTACAGATTTGGTGGAGTTTACTGAAGAGAGTATGCACTTCGTACGATGGGAATATGCGCACATTGCCATGCAGCTAGAAGAGGTTATCACCATGGAAGATGCCCTTCATGGGCTGATGATGGCATCGGCCAATGAAGTGGCCCATGCCATAGCGGAAACGGTTGGTGATAATGTAGATGGTGGCGGATTTGATACCTTCATCCGTTTAATGAATGAAAAATCCAGAGAACTAGGAACCATTAGTTCCAACTGGGCAAACGCTTCAGGCTTACACCTTGATAATCACTTCACCACAGCTTATGATATGGCCTTGATTACCTCGTATTTGTATCATTTTCCAGAATATCATGCCATTATGGCCCAGGAGAGCTACGAGATAGATGAAACCAATCTTATGGAAGAGGTTCGGGTGGTATGGCAGGATCACCAGATGTTCAATCGGCCAAACAACTTTTATTATCCCTTTGCCAATGGAGGAAAGACAGGATTTACTGATCAAGCAGGAACGACTTTGGTAACCACAGCAAATAATGGAGAATTCAGTGTAGTGGTGGTGATGCTGTACGCTTATGGATTGGAAGCTTATATTGGTACGGAAGCATTATTTGAATATGCCTTTGGGAATTTTAGCAAACATTATTTGGGAGAAAGTATATTAGACGGCGATATAATAGAAGTGTCGGATTCGGATTTCTATATTATGATGCCTAACCTGATTGATTTTTCAGAAGTGGAGCAAGAGATAATTCTGGAGGCCGAAGGCAGTAACGTTGGCATCGCCAGATACACTTATCAGGGGCAGGTGTTAGGGCAGGTTGGAATCGTGGTAAGTGATGGTTATTTGGAGCGTTTAGAGGCAGAGCGTTTGGAAGCAGAACGCTTAGAGGCAGAACGGTTAGAAGAAGAGCGCCTAGCGTATGAGGCACTGCGAGAAGCTCAGGCCGCAAGCAGTGAGGAAGGATCTGAAAGAAGCAGATTCTCTAGAGTGATGATTACCATAGGGCTTATTGTGGTGGCTGTACTGGTGGTGATAATTGTAATTACAGTTGCTCTATTTATACGAGGAGTAAAAATAGCAAGGAAAAGAGCAGCAAAGAAGAGAAGAGAAAGAAGAGAAATTTTTTAAGAGAACAATTA
>JGI20163J15578_10000812_pt1 | contig 13025 bp, 9 predicted proteins | sample TergutCu122P1_FD_15578 | JGI IMG/M metagenome (IMG submission 15578)
AACATACATCCCACGGCATAGGATATAAAGCTTCGGATATCGCGTCCAAGATCAGCCTTGCGGACGGTTACATCTTTGTCCTCGACTTCAGCGGTTAGTTCGTCTTTTAGACCGTAGATTTCTATGAAAATGCGGTTCAATTCTTCTTCGTTTGCTTTAAGGCTAGTGAAACGGACGTTACAGCTACGTTCCCATTCTTGGAAACCACCTTGTACATATCGGTCAGCCAAGCTTGCTTTGAACAAATAATATTCATTGTGTTGATAAATGTCGTGTATAAACGGATGTCGCTGGAAATTCCAACTTGTTTCAAAAGAATCCCAATCTGTTTGTGAAATAAAAATATTTTGCTCTACAATCTGCTCAATGACGTCTATTTGTTTCTTAATAACTGGGATTTTTCTTATTTGTTCTGGTCCAAAATTCATAGTAGGTGCAATCATTTGTAACACGTTAATAGAAATTTTAGAGTTAAGCAAACCCAAAGAGTATTTTAAGTGCTTGTTGAAAAAGCTAACAGGGCCGCCATTTCCAAATAAAACTCCTTTTGGAACATAACGACAACTAAACTTCCCCCCTGCAACCTCAGTCCATGTGATTGCTTCTCTCATGTAATATGAACTATCTCTCAAACGATAATTTTCTACTGTTGTTTTTATTAAAGCACCATCATTTTCTAACAAAACTATATCTTCAAGATTGCCATACCACTTCCGTACAGTACCACCACCAGTTTTCGGGAACCACTTTGCTCTCGAATCATTCATTTCAGAGTGGGTTGCACATCCCCATCCAATTTTATCATGCAAAACTTCGTGCCAAAGTCTCACAAATAAGGCGTCATTTCCAGTTAGGACACCTTTTTTCGTATCACCTTCAAATGTAATGCCATTTTTAAAAATATTGAGAAACTGTTCGCTCGCCCAATATGCAATAGGTAATCCTGGGATTATCATAAAATTTTCTTTTGTAGATATATACCTGTTTTCATCTAGCAGAAACGCATCTTCTTTTGATTGTTGGCTGGCATAGCCAACAAGACGAGCATACGTTGCTTGATAGTTAATGCTTTGTGATTTGTTAGCAACAAATGCTACGGTCTGCACAACTTCACCGCCAATTTCATCAAATGCCCGTGCTCCTAAATGAGCCACATTTACAAAAGTCTTGTTATTCACCAAATCTTCACGGAACTTTTCATAGCTTGATAAAAACATCCATGAATGCATTGTAATCATAGATAGATACCCATTTGACTTCAACAAATTAAAGTTACTTTCAATAAAAACCACACATAAGTCTTTTTTACTGTTTGGATAATTCTCTTTAATCCAACCCATTTGTTTTGAAGCAGGTACCATATACGGCGGGTTAGTGACTACAACATCATACTTCTGCGCCAACAACTGCCTAAATCTCCAACCATTCAGCCGCGCTTCATAACCCATATAATTAGGGTCATCAAAAGTCATTATCTCATCTGGTTCATCTCCCAAATTCTCAACCTTAATAAGCGAACCAAATTCTTCAAGCTCGCTATCGCCTTTTGCGGAATAAACCATAGGTTGCGGTAAATTTTCTTGTCTAAAAAATCTACGATTCTTGCTCCGTGCTTTCATCATCAATGCAAAATAAGCAAGCTGACAGGCTCTATCATCTATATCAAGGCCATGTAGGTTCTTCTCCAGTATAAAATTTGGTATATCTCTTTCGGCATAGCCCTCGCTCTCATATATCTGATAAAGCACTTCAAAGGCATACACCAAGATATGACCACTGCCCATGCATGGGTCTATGAACTTAATGTCTTCTGGGCTGTTGATCGGCCTTTCTGCTCGCATAGTCCATAACTGTCTTGCAACCTCTGGCTCCTGTTCTGCTTCTTCCACATAGTATTTCCAGTTGGATTTGAGTTTTTTTATTACTTCACTATTGTTTTTCATTATTAAAGGGAAAGCAATAGGGAATTCAGTGCCCTGTTCTGCTTCCAAATGCTCAAGCCACAAACGGCCTAGACTATTTTCCACCATGTATTTCACAATCCATTCTGGCGTAAAAAGCTGAGTAGCGGCAGGAATTGTGTCTTTGTTAATCTTCACATTTTTTTTAAGTCCGGCAAATACCTCATCCTTCTTTTCGGAAATATAGAACTGGTATAGCCAACCAATAATCTCTATCTGCCCTTGTTTTGTAATATCAAAGTTATCCTCGTCAATTTTAGTAATAAGGTCATAAACTATGCCGTCTTTGGAGATAAGACTGTCAGGTAAAAGAGCATAGGAATCATCATCAACACCCTTGAATATTCCAGGGAGAATGGACGCTAGCTTCTTGCATTGGGATATAAGCACATAACGATATAGCCGTTCACCTGCGTTCATATCTGTTTCCAGTAACATCTTAGATACTATGGACTCATTAACATAATCAAGCCGATGAATTTCCCGTATAGCGTCTGGCTCTATCCGTCCTTCAACACGGCTCGACAAAATACGGATATTTGACGGAAGCCAGTCGTTCACTTCCATAATCCGCAGGATTATAAGGCGGTTAAACCACGTACAAGCCATACTTTCAACCTCTTGTTGGCTTAACCCCCGGTTTAGAGTTGCTGCTTTTCTTTTTACGGCCTCCATTAGCTTGCGACGTGCCTCTACTGCATAATTCTTGATTGCTGTTTTATCCACTATATTCCTCCTAGACAATGCGAAGGGTTGTATCTTCGCTAAATTCTTTTTCCAACTTTGCACGTAGCTCGTCAAGTAAGCGGTCAATGTCTTCTTTCTTTTCTATCTGACTTGTACCACTTATGAGTGTTTTAATACTTACAGTTTTGGTTGGCTTAGGTGTTACTTCAGGCACTTCGTAAGTAGCTGCTGTTTCTTTAACAGCTTGCATTTTTGCAATCTTAATTGCCTCATCCGAAAATAACTGTATAAAGCTAGTTTTAGCTCGGTCGCTGCTTTCCTTAATAAGAATAGCATCAGGTATTCTATTAAGTTTTCCAAGTTGTGACAAAAATTCCTCAAATCTTTTGCGAACTTTGCTTTCAAATTCTTCTTTAAACGGACGGTGTTCAAGATCTGCAAGAGTGTAAGCCATATCAGCTTTTACAATCTCAATTATTGGCTCACACTCCTTTTCAAGAATTTGAATATAAACCTTGTTGAATTGTTCCCTTAATGACGGAAGTTTTTGAATTTCTGCATAAGGGGTATCTAATTTGAGAATACGTTCTATTTCATCAACTATGGTGTTGGCTTTATCCCCCAAAGAATAGTCACGACTTTTGTTGAAAATATCCACAACACCTACAGCTTTATCAAAAATGTCTTTCTGAGAGCCTTTAAAAAACTTTTTAACATCTACCACATCTTGAGAGTAGTCTAGTAAATCATCTTTATATGTCTGAAGTTCTTCAAAAAACTCTTTTGTATCCTTAATCTGCTTTAGGCTTTCGAGTACTTTTTTCCCATCTTCTAAAATACTTTTGCCTGGATAAGGAATAATCTGAGTTCTGTCATCATATTTTGCAAGCAAGTCTTCGATACTGCCTTTACTTTCTGTTAGTTCGTAGTCGATGTGACCTTTAATATTTTTAACAATTCCATCTTCATCGTTAGATAGCTCACTTCTGCCGAACACATCCCTAACTAAGTCTTTAGCGTTGGCAATAAGATGAGGAGCAACACTATCACGGACTTTAACTACCAGCCTATCAGCATATTCGCGCTTCGTGGCATAGCTGATGATATTAGAATCATGGACAGTGATGTTTTCACCACTTATCTCCAATCTAATTTTCTGCTCCTTGAATAGAGTAAGCAGAATACCTGCTACATCAAGCTCTTTCCAAGCATAAGGGGCTTTTCCAAATTGCTCTTTCAGTGCACGCATTGTATTGGACACATTAAGCCTAGAGCTTCTTGCAATAACCTCGTACACTTCATCTAAAGCAAGATGGTTGGGTTCCTTAATGTCAACGCCATCCAAAGTACCTTGAACAAATTTCCTATTAAAGATGTCACTCAACGCTGTGACCGTTAATATAGGTTCTTTTATGTAGCTAAGCTTGCTATAGATAATTTCTATCAAGTCGCCAAAGGCATCGTTAATACGCTCTCTTGGTGCTTTCTCCTTGATATTCAGCTTATTGCCATTAACATAAATATCCGCAACCTTAAGGGCATCCGTGATTAAATCCTTGCAGCGTTCTTTTCTTTGCGTACTTTCACGGCGCTTAGTGCTCACAATGGTTTCTGCTGTGTCGCTAAACGTCCGGCTTTGTCCTCTACGAATAAATTCATCTATCTGCATGGATTGTTTTAGTTCTTCCATAAAATCAGCATTAGAAGGAAGCACAACGATCACATTACTTTCCTTAGCAGAACGCAAACCAATGGCAGCTACATCGACATTGCCTGTATAATAAGGTGTTATAACTCGGATACCAATTTCTTCTTTCTGATTGCCAAGTGCTTTATCATCCACATAAGTATTAAAGGGGAAGTCGTGGCTTGAGCTATAGCGGAATTTTCTATCCAATCCAAAAAGTACGGAAAAAATCAGCTTGCCAGCTTCGTCTACCAAGGTACTTGGATCAATGCGAATATCTGTTATCTCCCGATTGATGTCTTGTTCTTCGTTCGTCAGAAAGATAAATTGATCCCCATTTCGGATTATAAATTTCTGTTCTTCCAACCTGCGTAAAGAATCAGTTATTTCTCTCTTGGCTTCAAGTTTATCCTGGTCGATATTGCTGAGCATGATTGTTGTGATGTTTTCCAGGTTCGGAGAAAACTTATCGGCGATGTATTTAATCATAAATAGAGTTTTTAGCACTTCCACATCATACCCTAGCAAAGTACCACGGTCGGCCATATCCTTTGCATCCGAAATCACCTTACGGATATTGTGATCGAGAAATGTTTCAACGGTTTTGTAAAAAGCGTTAAATGGTATAAGGGCACCAGCCTCTGCATCCTCAAATTGCATGGCGGCTTCTTGATAGGCGTTTAACAATGAACGTTCACCCTCGGACAAGTGTTTTCCAGAGGCTCCGTGTGTTCTTATACCGTTAAATACATCTTGCAGTAATTTAAATTGGTAAGGAATAAATGGGTATACATTAATAAAATCATCTGCTGATTCATATATCCGCATTTCCTGTTTTCCTTGCGCAAATGTAATTAGATTTTTTATGACAGAGTGTTTTTCTTCGTATAGCAACTGGAGCATCTCTCGCGCCCCATCGGTTTTGTCCAATAATCTTTTCTTAATTACTTCATCTACGTTTGCAGAAGATAATTTCAAGCGCGTATCAAAACGTCCTATGATTTTTGAAAATGCATCACGATCAAGGTTTTTGGAAATCAGGTCGATATCCTCTTGCCCTGTGCAGATAACCCATGCTCTTCCTCCGCATTCAGTGCCTAATCCTTCAACGATATTTTGTAGATTAAGCATCAATGGTCCCGAACTACCAATGTATTGCCCAACTTCGTCGCATAGAAAAACAACAAACATCTTTTTACCTGTTTGCTTTTCTTTTGCTTCTATATATTCACGCACTCTACGTGCAAAGGTNCTNATGTCAAGAGAGTATTCTCCTACTGAACGATTGCACCATGCNACAGCAGCCTCACGNCTCATGGCACCTGATTCATCTAATGCTTGAATGATGTTGTCCTGCTCAAAATAAAAATCCTCACGAACATCTTCCCAATCAGCATTTGCNATCTTCTTGAAGTTGTCTTTGAATTTTTCATAAACNCCTCGCTCTACCATTTGGCGCTCTAAATCTGCCACCCAGGGCAAACTTGCACAGAAACCCTGCATCTTGTTAAACATCTTCATAAAAACTTTTACGATAGGATCTTTNCCCGTTTTTGGGTTTGCATCGGCTTCTGCGTCTATNTTAAAGAGAATTATATCTGCATTTGTATCAGCAGCNACCTGCATATCAGCCATNACAAATCNGTCAGCAATTTTGCCCTCAAAATAGTTGATGGCTTTCTTCCCNCCATAAAGTTGCTCACCTAATAAGTAGGAGAGTATNTTTAGGAAGTGAGACTTTCCGCTTCCGAAAAAACCTGAAATCCACACTCCCATTTTGTCAGTACTTTGTTGACTACCTTTTCGATATGCATTGAAAAATGTTTTGAAATGTTCGTGCAGTTCCTTGGTAACAACGTATTCATCAAGTTCTGTTTTGATAATTGCATCAGTATCCTGACCAACCTTAACAACGCCTTGAATTGGTCTGCTAATCTTTTTTACAAACATATCGTTGATTTTCATTTTCATCCTCCGTTATACCAGCTTAAAAGCTCTATAATAGTTATCATCCGTTATTTCCCCAAACAAACTCAACTTATTTGTATAGTGCCCTGGGAAAAACATTACTAGCGGATTTCTGTCAACTTTATCGTGCAGATTGTTTAGAATGGTGTGGGAGCGAATAATCGGCCACGCTTTGCCAATACCCATTAAAAATATGATGTCAGTTTCCGGCGTTAAATCCTCTGTGATTTTTGCAACTACCAAATCACTATCAAGGGTCAAACGCAATGTACTTTTAATTGGATCAATAATTTCACCGCTACCTTTTGCCTGTTCCATTTTAATGACTTTATCCAAATAGCCCTTTTCCTCTAACACATTAATCACGATGTCGTAAAGGTCAAATATTTTGATTTTGATTTCATCGTGCCTGCTGTTGATATGCCTTTCTAAAAACTCAATATAGTCGCGCACTTGCATTTCATCTTCAGCATCATAATCAACAATCCAAAAATTCACTTCGTTGGCTGTGCCACGCCCTGTGCGGAAATTGCTATCTAGGATTTTGGGTTCAAGTTGTTCTAATCTTTCGCTTAATTGGGACACGATTTACACCTCCAATAAAATTGCTTTCAAGTACGGCACGTCTTCATATTCAAACATTTGGCAGAACTCTCTATCCACCAATGGGGGAAGAATTTCTAAATTGCTTCCAGTTCTTTTTGCTAGCCCTGCGCTTACCAAAGTGTTTTTTATCGCATTGCGGATTCTTATCAAATTATCCGTTTTCCATCCGGCAACTTTTTCAGAGTTTTGGACTTTACTTTCAATAAATTCTTCGTAATCTCCATCGGTAATTTCTGTATGGCCGACGCTGAATTTATCTGCATACACTTCGTACATATACTCGAAAAGAAGCCTGTCCAATTTCATCATTGCAAAAAAAGCAATCAGTTTTGCTTCATTGTCTGGTCCATTAGCAATGTGATTTACAAGGGAATCGTTAATTGTAGACAATCTGGCAAGCATTTTTGATGGAAGTTCACGTCTGCGCTGCTCTTTGTCTAATTGATAAATATTTTGCTCTATCGATAATTCAATGATTTCCTCTTTGCTTTTCCCTTCACATAGGAGTAAAGCGGTTCGTTTCATTTCTAAAAATAGAAACGGTAGGTTTTTTATGTTAGATGTGTATTTTTGATTCACGATTTTATCCCTCATTTCAGCATCACATATTCTTTCATCTGGCATTACTTCAATGGTATCAGGTATTTTACAATCTAGTTATAAAAAAACTGTTTGCTCTTCAGAACATATTATCTTAATTCTACCGTATTTCTTTACTTATTACAATGAATATTTGCTGTGTTGACTTTTTGCTCAGCCCCCTCTTCCTCCTAGGTATACTTTGATGTATTTTGATGGAGCCTCTCTATAGTCTTCATACCTTCGACTTCTTTCATTGCCAACAATAATAGTATTATTATTGCTAGATTCATAGACGAATGAGTCTTGAATTATAGAAATTTCTAAATCGATTTTTGTTTGATCCACATTATTTAAAGATGCTAACATTTTTTGTTTTTTCAGATACGAAAGTCTACTACGAAGTTTACTGCGTTTTTGCTTTAGCCTAGTTAACTCATCACGAAATGCTTTCTCATCTTTTGATAATGTTAGAATATCTTTTACAGTGGTTTTGCTTGTAGATTTAATAACATTTACAATAGTTGGTGGATTTTTGACCATGAAAGGATAACTAGAAACTATATAGTATCTGTTCTCTCCAGTACCTTTTCCTATTCTCTTAGGATACAAAGGATTCATTTTATTCTTTGAATTAATATACAAGGGACTCTTATGTTCGAAAGGTTTGGCTGATTTTATATAAGCCACATACAGAGCCGATTCATCTGAATCTTTCGAATCCAAAACAATTGAATATGATGTCTTTCCATTTTTCTTTTCTTCATAAATATCTCCAACTTCAATCATACTGTCCTCCTCGTAAAATATCCTTAATCTGACATGATTAAGGAAAGCTGCTACATACCGTCACTGATATATGCTATTTCTCTTTCAATATCTTCAAAATCGCCAGATATATATTTCTCAGATATTTCGTTGTGTAGTTCATGAAAATATTTCAATATATACGCCACTGTATCAGGAAAAGAAGTAGTATTAGATTTCCCTGACCCAATCAGATAAAAAGCCAATGAGCTTAAACTTTCGTATTCCAATTTATCCTCTGAATCATAAAGCAAATAATTTCTTATGATTTGGTCACCATCTTTAGTGTCAATTTTCTTCCTTGCAAACAAGGGGGAATAAAAACTATTTTTCCATTTATCCATGTAGAACTCAGCTAACACTCTCCTCATCATTCCCCATGCTACTCCACACGCTTTGAATTCATCTAACAAGTGATTTTTCATCACATGACGCACATAATTGTCAAAACCATGTATAAACCACAGATCATCAATAGAGCATTTTTCTGTGCTATATATTTTATTCGAAAAACCCTCAAGGTAATCGCTATGTCTGCTTTCTGAATCTAAGAAGGATAATGCTGCTCTAATGGGTATTTCATTGTATATATAGCGAAAGACAATAGTATCCATTGCCATATACGTTGCGAGGTCATCCATATTTTTTGCATAGGTCAAACTGAATGCGTTAAAAGCATAATCCTTGTTTTCATCATATATCTCGTTTACATAAGCCGTGGCTTCAGAGTGGAAACTTTTAGCTCCATGATAAACCAGCCCATCAGAAACCCTAGTGGTAGTGTTCTCTTTGAATGCTATTTCATAGCACCCATTCACCTCTTTAGGATATGCTCTATGCAGATCATTATATGGGTCTCCGCTAGGTGTGTGTTGCTTTATATATGACTCAACCTTTCGTTTGGAATCTTCTAACAATAACTTTGCCCTTTCATTTTGTTCCTCAACACTTTCCTTCTTTATCTTGTTATAGAATACCTTCGCAATTAGTAGTGATATTAGTCCTTCTGACATGACAGTCCTCCTTGTTTTGAACAGTGGCCCTTAAGAGCCCTTAATACTCACAGTGTTATAAACTCATTCTAACCAAGGATATTTTTTTTGCAATAGAAGAATCAAAGGTTTTAGCCATTGTTATTTCTTTATCATTTTTAAATTAATAAAACTATTTTTAGAAAAGTCTCATTTTGAGACTTTTCACTTTTGTAAAATAAAATTAAGTATTGACTTTAATATTATTCAATGTTATATTTAATATTATTAAAGGAGGATGCACTTATGCCTATAGAAATCGTTCCAGACTGGATGTTAAATCTAGAAGACGAAGATGTGACTTTTATCAAGAAGTTTTTACTTGCTTCTGGGTCACTGAAAGAGATGGCTACGCAATACGATGTCACTTATCCCACTGTACGATTGCGGCTAGACAAGCTGATACAGAAGATACAGATCAGTGAGGACACCGCCAATGAACCTTATGTGGCATTGGTTAAGCGTCTTGCTCTTAACGATAAGATTGACTTTGATACTGCGAAAATTTTAATTTCCGAATATAAAAAGATAGGAGAAAAAGAATGATGATAAGTACAACACAAATAATATTTTCAGGTCCTTTTCTAGTGCTACTGGCTTTTGGTGTAGTGGCGTTGGTGTTACAGATATTTTTATCTAAGTCCGAAGGCAAATGGCTAGGGCTGATTATGCCCATTGTTTGGGTTGGGTTTTCTATGATTACTCCAATTAGGATTCTGTTAGCTGGACCTGAGGCTAGATCTTTTATAGGGATAATCAATGGGGTAGAAGTTGTGCATACACCCAGTATGGCTTCGATTGTTGGGGAGGCTGCGTTGATATTTGTTTTGCTTAATGTGATAACTGGTGTTTTGATTGCCATATATCTGATGTGTAAAAGAAAGCAGAATAAGGAGCGTGCTTTGTTGAAAATGAGTGTACAGGATTTAGGGTGATTCAGTTGTAAGGTGAAAAGGTTCATTTTGAGCCTTTTCGTTTTTTATGTTCGATTAGTATGAGTCAATAAATATCAAGATAGACTCTCCTGCAAATAGTATCTGAAACGTATGCACGATACCTAAGATATGCCTAGTCGAAGGAAATTAATCACTGTAGCATTAATAAGATTATAGAGATTGAGATTTTATATTAGGCAAAGTAACTTAATCGTGACCTTAGTTTTTGATAAAGATATCATCTTTAATTGTAAACCCTTGGAACTCTTTATGTTCCGTACAAAACCAATTGTGATATGATCTCATCCAATGAAACTTTGCTTCAATTTTACTAGAATTCTTTTTCTCTAAATTTCTTATTATAATTTCCCTATGTTTTTTTATACCTGCTTCAGCAGATTCACTCCATCCTTTCCCCACTAGATATGTAGAAGATAAATAATTACAATGTAGCAACCCATCAAAGTCACGTCTAAGTGCACCGGGACTTTCTGTATACTTACTGAAACTTCCCCCCACTTTTTTTAGTATTTCAATTGCTTGTTTTTGTTTTTCTGGTTGCAACTCATCATGGGCAACTACTATTCTAGGATAAATCGCAATCGTACTTTCCTTTTCAACGGCTTCAATCAACGCTCTTCCAAAAATCAGGTCGCTATTATCAGTGTAAAAATCCCCTTTCACTATAGCACCACGTAACGGTAATTTCCCTAGCTTTTCTTCTACAATAACCATTAGCTGCAAAGCATTCATATACAGTAAAAAGTTATAAAATTCATGAATAACCCCTTTCACTGGCTGGCTAACGATGATACTATCTGAAAAAATCTTAATGTTTAAATCAAGTTGTTTTATATTGAGAGTATGTGCTACATTTACAAAATCAGATAGATATTTTCGGACATCATCTGAATCCTCACTCTTGACAAATGAGGCAAATCCCATAATATCTAAAAAAGCAACAAAGCATTCTTGAGTTTTTACCAATGCATTCTCCTCCAATCACATTTTTTTATTTTCAACTATATGACGTGTTTTAGGGAGAGGAGTGGCAAGACACTTCTGATACAACAATATCCATCTGCTTTGCAATCACAAACCCGTGTAGCCCATAAGACGAACTAATCTCATATACTTTCAAATCATTACTTTGCATAAACTCGTCAAATTCAGTGTTCACGTCTGTCGTTTTGTAGTTAATTGGCCAACAGTAATGCCAGTTATCTTTCAAGAGTTCTCCTTGATGTTCAATAAAAAGAGACAACGGATATTCCTCAATGTTAGAAATAATACTGCCTTTCATTTCGTTTTTAAAAATGTGTGCAAGGTAGTCGTTAAATACAATATCTGTAATCTCAGATAATTCTCCACTACCATAATACTTTGTTTCTATAATCATTTGACCTTTTTCAAAATCAACTTGCGATGATGTAATCATATTGTCATGTACTAGTGAGTTGGAAACCATCTTGTCGATACTTAGAGAACTATTATTTTTTAACAAAATAGAGTATTCCTCAATTAGTTTTGGATGTGTACGAATATAGCTTAAATTTGATTTTATATTAAGATACTCTCCAACTTTCCTATCAATTGCCAAAAAACCAAAGTAACCAACTACTAAAAATGTTCCTAATGCTAGTGCCACTGAAGGAAGCAGAAAGGCAAGTTGGCTTGGTGTTGACATTTCAATAGCAATCCCAATAAAAAAAGCAACAGCAGGAAGAATGAGTGACTTTGACAGCCCACTCAGAAATCGAAGCAAACGAATTTCCCCATGATTGCTCATGTATTCATTACATTCCATGATTAGCCATTCGATTTCATCAGAAGATGTATACCCACTCGCTACTAAAGCTTTTATTAGTGGGTATAAAAATTTCTCTATATGAGCTTGCCTTTGACTCTCAACGGTTTTTTTACGACCCCAAAACGAGTGAGTGACTATGCCTATTACTACAAATATTATCCCCCCAAGGCTGATTAAAATTCCTGTGGGATTACCTGTAATTTGAAAGCCCATCATAAATACAAACCCTACTATAAGAAAAAGTATAAGCATTAATTCAACATAGCCATCTTCATCAATTCTCTGCTTTAGACTTTTTGACGGCTTATCTTTTTGAAGTATTTCTCTATACTTCATGATAAAAAAACGAAACATAATAATCACCTTTCTTTATGAATAAAATAACGAGTTAGCCTCAAAACCAATTTACTAATTAACTTCACTTTGTTAAGTATGACATACTACCCAAAGATATTGCAATAGTATTTACAATTATTATCCCACTGCATAAAAAACGTCGCTTTGTTACGTCCACTAATAGTAGTTGTTCTTTTAGAATGTGAACGATGGTACTCATGGTCTACTGTTTATAAAAAACTGCAACCCTCATTACAAAGAGACTGTAGCAAATTTTACGCTCTCATTCGTCCACAATGAGCCTCAAGCTCGAATCCGCTGTACTTCTTCTCGCTTGGGGGCATTCGCCCAGCATAAAAATTAAAAGCCTGCTTGAGAGTAAACTCTCAGACAGACTTTTTAATTTCATACTTGTCTTATTAATTAGTCAATAATCTTAGCAACCTTACCAGATCCAACTGTTCTTCCACCTTCACGAATCGCAAATCCTAAACCTTCTTCCATTGCGATGGGGTGAATCAACTCTACAGTCATCTCAACGTGGTCACCTGGCATACACATTTCTACGCCTTCTGGTAAGTAGCAAACGCCAGTTACGTCAGTTGTTCTAAAGTAGAA
>JGI20163J15578_10000813_pt1 | contig 13020 bp, 10 predicted proteins | sample TergutCu122P1_FD_15578 | JGI IMG/M metagenome (IMG submission 15578)
TTTCAGGTTGTTCTTGTCCGGGATATACCTCCCCAAAAAAGCGATGGAAACAATAACTGTCAATGCCAACCTTCATCATTCTGTAAATTCCTCCTATTTATTTTTATGGTATTAAAAATTTTAACATTTTTATACTTCTTTGTAAACAATAATTATTGCTTAATCTAATGAAAAAAGTTACTGTACATATTGCGCGGAATTGTACAGTAACAATAATAAATGTGCTATCTTGCTGTATATCCGCCGTCGACGGACAGAACGGCTCCGGTGGCATAGGGCATGCTGTCATCAGCAAAATGCAGACATGCGTATGCTATATCTCGGGGATTGCCCATACGCATTACGGGGCGGTCACTGCTCAGTTTATGCAATGTTTCGGCGGGGTTGGGCGAATTATCAATTATATGCTGAACCAGTGGTGTATGCACTCTGCCGGGGCATACGCAGTTAACTCGTATATTTTGGGTGGCATAATCCACAGCCATACATTGCGACAGAGAAATCATAGCGGCTTTGGAGACATTATACGCGACCTGCCCGCAGATTGCCGCTATTCCCGCCTCGGAAGCAATATTTATGACACTGCCTGATTTCCCGGCGCGAAGCATTGCGGCTATAGCATACTTGGCACAAAGAAAGGCTCCGTTTAAATTTACATCTAAAATCTTTTTCCAGACCTCATAATCCGTTTCGGTGATGATGCCCGCTGTGAAAATTCCCGCATTATTGACCAGTACATCAGGAACGCCAAGCGTGTCTTCAATCATCTTGAAAGTAGATACTACATCCTGCTCGTCAGTGATGTCAACACAAAAGGATTTCATATTTTCGGGATGTTGTTCGGAAAGTTCACCTAACTTTTCCTTGTCGCAATCGAGGAGGGCGATTTTTGCGCCGTGTTGCTCAAAGAGCAACGCAATTTCTTTTCCAATTCCGGAAGCCGCGCCGGTTATTGCGACGACTTTATTTTCAAGATACAAACCTTTTTTCATAAGCAGCCTCACTTGTAATAAGATACATAATGCCTGCACCATGCGCAGGCATTATGTCAGTGTAATTATTTAGTCAAACCTTCTTCTTCTCCATGAATCAAGAATTACAACAACGATAATCATAAAGCCCAAAATAACTTGTTGCCAAGCGGCGGATACATCCATCAGATTCAGCCCATTATTTAAAACGCCTATTGTTAAAACACCAATTACCGTGCCGACTATACTGCCGTTTCCTCCGGCAAGGCTAGTGCCTCCAAGTGCAACCGCTGTGATGGCTTGAAGCTCCATTCCTTGAGCCATAAGCGGAGGAACAGAGTTGACGCGACCCATGTATAAAAATCCGGCTATTGCACAGAAAAATCCGCAAATTCCGTATACAATAATCTTTGTTCGGTCAACTCGGATTCCCGATGTCCTTGAGGCTTCGGCGTTGCCGCCGACTGCCATAATGTTACGACCCAAAGTGGTTTTTACCAGTAGCACAAACCCAACTATCGCCACAGCGGAGAAAACGATTGCGCTTTGAGGGATCCTGGTGGTGCCGACGAATCGGCTGCCAACGGTCAGCATAGCCTCAGGTATGCCGCGCACGGCAAGTCCACCTGTCAGAAGCAATACCAAACCACGCGCCGCTACCATCATACCCAAAGTGGCAATAAAAGGTTGTATTTTACCTTTTGTGATTATTATTCCATTAGTGACGCCCAAGGCTGCGCCTACAAGAAGACCAAGCGCAACAGACAAAACAGGAGTAACACCCCATTCCGTTGCTGCGACACCCATAACACCGGCGCTTATCGCCATAAGGGAGCCGACGGAAAGGTCAATACCCGCAGTTAAGATGACAAGAGTCATCCCCATTGCGACGACACCCAAAATTGCGATTTGCCTAATGATGTTTATGAAGTTTGCGACTTGAAAGAACGCATCAGCCGCGAAACTCATAAAGGTAATCAATGCTAATAATATGAACACCGGACTGAATCGCTGTATCATAATACCCATGGATAAAGCGCTTTTTTCTTTACTTTTCGTTACTGTTGGATTACTCATTACTATCATCCCCCGCCGCTTTTTCAAAAATAATTTCTTGCGTGGCCTCTTTTACCGGCAAAATCGCAGCTACCTGACCTTTTCTCATAACCATGATTGTATCTGCCATTGCGAGTAGTTCCGGCATATCTGATGAAATCATCAAGACACCATAACCCTTTGCCGTTAATTGGTTTATTATTTTGTAAATTTCTACTTTTGCGCCAACATCTACTCCGCGTGTAGGGTCATCCATGACAAAAAGGGTTGTGCCGTTACAAATCCACTTCGCCACAGCGACTTTTTGCTGATTACCGCCGCTCAGATTGCGGACAAGTTTATTTTCCGATGTGGTGTCTACTTTTAACACATCAATGTAGTGCCTTGCCTGTGCCTTTTCTTTTTTCTGCAAGCGGAATCCATACTTACTCATGCCACTCAGTTGAGATGCGCTGATATTTATGAACAGCGGCATGTGTTGCAGCAGACCGTCTCTTCTGTCGCGTGTCAAAAGACCAATGTTGCGCTTTACAGCAGAAACAGGATTTTTCACAGTATATTTTTCGCCGTTAAGACGTATTTCGCCATGTTTAATTTTGCGAAGACCGAAAATCGCTTGAGCAAGTTCGCTATTTCCTGCGCCGACAAGACCTGCGACCCCAAGCACCTCGCCCTTCCTCACAGAGAAAGAAACATCATGGAAATTCTCGCCGTCTGATAAATTTGAAACGTCTAGTACAACCTCGTCAGTTACAGCTACTTCTTTCGGATATTGCTCATCAAGGGTCCTGCCTACCATGCGTTTGATAAGGTCATCCTTTGTGACTTTAGATACATCTTCCATTGTCTCGCCGATTACGTATCCGTCACGCAAAACGGTTATGCGGCTACCAATTTCAAAAACTTCATCTAATTTATGCGTAATGTAAACGAAAGAAATTCCCTGCTTGCACAAATAGGTTATTGTTTCAAATAATTTCTTGACTTCTATTTCCGACAGGGAAGATGTCGGCTCGTCAAGTATAATTAATTTTGCTTCTTGGGATATAACACGGAAGATTTCTACAAGTTGCTGTAATCCCAAATCATAATGAGACACTCGTTTGGTAACATCAATATCGATGCCCAGTCCTGCAAAAACCTTTTCTGTATCAGCCTTTGCTTTTTTCCAATCTACAAATACTCCGCCTTTTTTCGGAAGATTACCCAACCATATATTCTCAAGCACGCTTAAATTCGGAGCGAGAGAAAGTTCTTGATAAACCATGCCAATGCCTAATTTTAAAGAGTGAGACGGCTCTCTGATTTCACATTTAACACCGTTAATGAGGATCTCTCCGGCATCAGGGCGGTGAACTCCGGACAGTATTTTCATCAACGTAGACTTTCCGGCACCGTTTTCGCCGAGAAGAACATGCACTTCGCCGGGTTTAACGTCAAAATTTACGTCTTTCAACACAATCGTGCCGTAAAACCCTTTTGTCATATTTCTCATTTCAAGCAAATTATTGTTCAAAAAATCCATCCCCTCAAAAGCTTAATCCTTTTCGCGATTACGGGAATTTTTGCGCACATGGATTCCGTCGCATGATTTACGCATCGGAACCCATGTACGCACAGTGTCAAGCCACTAGTACTATTATAAATTGTTGATTTGCATTTGTCTAGCGTAAAACCTCATAAAAGGGAGACTAATTGCGGTTATCCAAAATTTGTTGCCAGGGAATAGGTGCAAGTTGTACATCCGGGAAGAACATGTCTGCGTTGCCGACCCACTGTGTTCTGGAGCCGATATCGTGCATGTAAGGAACTTCCTGTCCGAGTGCGGTCATAACAGCAAACTTTACGCTGTACCAACCCCAGTCGGGGAATCCGTGCCATGTGTCAACGAGTAATCTTTCATCACGAATCCAGTCGCCGCTTTCCATTGTGCCGCCGTGTGTCAGAACAAGAACGTCATATCTGCCTGCGTTTTCAACAGCTATGCGAGCGCCGAATCCCATTTCGGAGCTTGGTGCGAAAATCGCGTCAATTTCGCCGGGGCCAAACATGTGCAAAATATTTTCTGCTTGCTCGACGGAACGTGCTCTGTTCCAATCACCCGGAAGAATGGTCAGAATTTCAATATTCGGGAATTGATCAATAACATCCATGAAGCCTGCGTTACGCGCGTTGGAGAAGTAGTCACCGTGGATACCTTCGATAATGGCAACTCTACCGGAAATTGATGCTCTGTCAAAACCGTCATACAGATCTCTCCACCAATGCACATTCAAATGTGTGTCGGGGGAAACATTCATGGGACCGTCTGCTGCTTGCGGGAGAGGTCCGGGACCGCCAAGCGCGTTAATCATTGACCAACCGGTAACTTCTGCAGCCACTCTGTTGTCAAAGCCTACAAAACTGGTGACATTAACGCCTTCGATTTCGCTCATCATATTTACCATGATGAGGGGGATTCCGGCGGCATTAACTTCGCGCAGAGCGGGTGTGATTCCGTCAACGTCTGTGGGAGAAACCATTATTGCGTCAACGCCTTGAACTATGAAGTTTTCAATAACGGCGATTTGTTCCGCGACGCCTGTATGATCCGTGGGAGGACGCTCAACGACTTCAATGATAATACCATAAGGAGCTGCGGATGCGATTGCTTTCTCCATGAATTGTGTAACTGTAGCAAAAACGCCTGTTACATCCGGAGGTGTCCAACCTATCCTAATGTGTACGGGTTCGGGTGCCGCGGGTTCTGCGGGTTGCGCGGGTTCTGCGGGTTGCGCGGGAGCCGGTGCAGGAGGGTCTGATGCGCATGCTGCAATCGCGCCGAGTAAAACCAGTACCAGTAGCAGACATGCTGATTTGCGTAAAATCTTTTTCATTTTAAGTTCTCCTTTCGTTCTTTGACAATGTATTATATATATATATATATGATAGCGTCGGGGTGCGCTAAACATCAATGGAAATTGATTAAAATGTTATTACATGCCTTAAACCAACTGCCGATATAGCGTTTTCAAAGGCTTTTTGTATATCTGCAAGAGGATATCTATGAGTTGCAAGAGAGTCCACATCCACCAGACCGGAGGCAATAAGGTCAAGCGTTTTGCGATAATGCGCGTGCGACGAACGGGTTGTTCCGGTAACTGTGAGTTGTTTGTAGTGGATTATATTTGTGTCAAGTTCTACAACACTTTTTCCTTTAGGCAATCCGCCGAAAAAGCTTACTCTGCCATCAAATGCAGCAAGTTTAAATGAATCACGTTGAGCTGCCGCTGCACTGCAAGCTGTAATTACTACATTCGCGCCTTTACCTCCGGTTTCTTCCATAACACGCTTGAGTAAATCTTCTTTGACAGTTATAACATAAGGGGCAAGAGCAAAGCATTCGGCTAATCGTGATTCAGACAGGTCATTGAGAATTATCTTGGACGCGCCCGCCATTTTTGCCAGTTGAGCGTGCATGAGTCCGATTGCGCCCGCTCCGATAATAACAACAGAATCTCCCGGATGAATTTGGTATCGCTCAAAAGCGTTATAAACACAAGAAAGCGCTTCATTTGTCGCGGCAGCTATAAAACTTACATTATCCGCAATCGGGGTTACATTTCCGAGCTGTATCGCCCTTGCGGGAATTCTGACATATTCGGCAAAACCGCCGTCAATATGTACACCCAAGGCTTTAAATTCCGGACAGTGATGGCTGATGCCCGAAACACAATAATCACATAAACCGCAGCCGATATTGGGAGCAACAGAAACACGCTGTCCAACCCGGAATATGTCAACAAGTGTTCCGACTTTTTCGATAATACCCGCAAATTCATGACAGAGTACGAGAGGGTTATTTTCATCGAAACCACTTGCGCCGTTGAGATACATGCGCACATCTGTTCCGCAAATTGTTGCGGCGCTCACGCGCAACAATATTTCATCTTCGTTGATTTTCGGAATGGGTATATGCTCAACTCTCAGCTTACATTTGCCGTGTAACCTTGCAGCCAACATGCTCATTTTAATATTCACCCCTTTCGACTTTTTAGCACAAAATAATTATGAAAAAGTGAAAATCATTTCGCATTATCTAATTTTACTATTCGCTTTTCTTTTATCGAAAGATTCCCCGCAGCGACAACTTTTACTGCCGCTTCGCCGTCGAGTCCGGACGCCTTTGGAGGGTTCCCTGTTACGATACTGTCAACAAAGGCAATATCTTCGGCAAGATAGGCTTCCTTAAACAGCTCAGTCCAGCTTGATACAAGAGGATAGCTGCCGTGTTTATTGTCTGCGGTGCAGGTAACGACTGCCTTGTCGTTTAATCTCCCGATAAAAACACAACCTTTTGTGCCGAGCACTTCAACTCGGGAATCGTAAGCATATCCAACACCTTGGGCACCGTCAATCATGCCCTGCATGCCATTGCAGAAACTTGCAGAGACAATGACGTTATCATAAAAATCGGGGAATTGTTCTCTTGCGTCCGGGCAACGATAGTTGCCGCCAATCGCGTAAATTGTATCAAACTCGCTCTCGGTAAACCAACGAAGTGTATCTATGTCATGGCTGTTGACCTCTGCCAGAGGTCCGTTTGATTTAGATATATCATACATCCATGGCTGAGGAATACTCGGGCCGCGTGTGTTGGAACGCACCATTACCACATCGCCTATGACGCCGCTTGTAACAATTTCTTTTGCCTGTATAAAGCCGGCATCAAATCGGCGCATGAAACCGATTTGCAAAATGACATTGGCTTTTTTTGCGGCGAAATTCATTACCCGGCACTCATCAACCGTCATAGCCATGGGCTTCTCGCATAAAATATGTTTTCCGGCTGCCGCTGCGTCCACGCAAATATCTTTGTGGAATTTAGTCGGTGTAACGATAACTACGGCGTTAACATGCTTATCTTCAAGCGCTTGCCGATAGTCGGTATAGTATGTGTCAATACCCAAATCTGCACAGGCACTTTTGGCGACTTGCTCAACAGGGTCTACCATAGCAACAAGGCTGGCATTTGGGACGTTTTTCACGAAATTGATGGCATGTATCATCCCGGCTCTACCGGAACCAATCACGCAAATACCAACTTTTTTCACAAGCGCTCCTCCTTGTGTTCCATTTACCAAATAATCGACTTTCGTTTGCTGGCGTTTTCTCTCGATTGGTCTTAAATGTCGCTTTTTTAATATTATATACAACCTAATAGTAAAGTCAATAGTGACAAATGACAAAATATGTGAATTATTTTGGGCATATAGACTCATTATTCGGAGTATACAACACAGCATCTTAGCGAAAAGTAGAAACAAATGGAAACTTTTTGCATCAAGCGGAAACTGTTTGAATTTATTTTGTAGTTTATTATTATTTACTATTTACTTTGTCGTTTGTGAGTAATATAATCAAATGAGTATTCACTTATAATATTTTTGATTAAAACAAGGAGTTGTAAAGAAATGCTAAATTTTGACTTTTATTCCCCCACTCAACTCATTTTCGGAAAGGAATCAGAAAATCAAATCGGTGAACTGCTTAAGCCTCATGCCTCAAAAGTGCTTTTGCATTATGGCGGAGGGAGCATAAAGAAAAGCGGTCTTTTCGATAGGGTTGTAGAGTCTCTGAAGAAATCGGGGCTGTCTTTTGTAGAGCTCGGTGGGGTACAACCGAATCCTCGTCTTGCTTTGGTGCATGAAGGAATTGACTTATGTAAAAAAGAAAATGTTGATTTGATTTTAGCTGTCGGCGGAGGCAGTGCAATTGATTCTGCCAAGGCTATTGCCATGGGAGTATATTATGATGGCGATGTTTGGGATATATTTGCAACAGGTTTATCCATAAGTAAAGCGTTGCCGGTTGCTACGATTCTGACAATTCCCGCTGCCGGAAGCGAATCTAGCGATGGAAGCGTAATTTCAAATGAAGAAAAACAGTTGAAATTCGGATATGGAAGCCCGCATTTAAGACCATTGCTCAGCATCATGAATCCTGAGTTGTTTTTCACTTTGCCGAAGGAGCAAATCGGCAATGGCGTTGCAGACATTATGAGCCATGTATTTGAGCGCTATTTTACAAACACTGTGCATACGGACATTACCGATAGATTATGCGAAGCTGTTTTAAAAACTGTCATAAAATACGGTCCGATTGTGTACGCCGATCCTAAAAACTATGATGCCTGGTGCGAAATCGGCTTTGCCGGAGCGTTGGCTCATAACGGACTTCTTGGTGTGGGTCGCGAAGGAGACTGGGCGTGCCACATGATTGAGCATGAACTCAGCGCGATTTATGATGTTGCTCACGGTGCCGGGCTCGCGGTTGTCACACCTGCTTGGATGAAATACGTCTACAAAAATAACATAAATATGTTTGTTCAGTTTGCGGTAAATGTTATGGGTGTGGAAGGCAGCTTTAGGGAGCCGGAGGCTCTTATTCTGGAAGGAATTAATCGCCTAAGTGAGTTTTTCCGTAAAATGGGACTTCCCACAACGCTGAAAGAACTTGGTATTGTAGGCGATAGCCAATTTGAGTTGATGGCGAAAAAAGCAACCAATGTTCAGTTCGGAGAAGAAGAACCGCTTGGCGGCCTCGCAAAGTTAGGTTGCTCTGACGTACTTGCTATATTAAAAATGGCACAATAATTTCGTTAAACAAAATGCAACGCACATCTTGCTTCTTCGGTAAAGATGTGCGTTGTGTTTTAATTTTTGTAAAATTTTGGAAGCTTCTTTATTAATTAAACGGTGGACATTCCGCAGTTAGGACCAAAGTGCTTGAGTATAACAAGAGGTTCGCGTTTTGAACGGTTTACAACTTTGACACCCTTTTTCGCTGCTTCTTCACTTACAAAGAATTCATCTGAGGAAAACTGTCCGTATCTCAACATATTGGGAGCTTCGCATTGATAAACACCAAATTCGCCAAACCCTTGTGTCACGACGCAGCCAAAAGCGGCTATATCTTTTGAGATAACTTCCTGCTGCGGATAAACAGTTATCTCTTTTGCGCCGATGTATGGATTGCCGTAACATATCCACTTTTCGGTATGAGCCTGTGAGGTCGCGCAAACAAGAGGCGGTCTGAAAAATCGCTCTCTAAAATTGGAACAGGTATTCAATTCCCAGTCAAGTAAGCTAAATAAGAAGTCTACATCGTTATGTTTGTCTTTCGGGACACACTGAGTTAAGTGATGTTCGTCCATTATTTCGCCCGCAACAATATTTTCCCACACAGACATTGCATCGCTATTCCATTGGGGCTCATATGTCAAAAGGGAACCGGGCGCGTGGAGCACCCTTGGCGGCACATACCAACCTGTTCCGAGCTGCAACCGAAACGCAGGAGCAAGCTCTGTAATTCTTGTGTCAAAATTTCTGAAATTTCTGAGACAATCTTTTACTTGTTCCTTACTAACGCCGGGGTCAATGCCGAAATAAGTCAGTGGGAATTCGCCGAAATGGTTGTTATACTGTGGTGGGAAATAATAATGTTCAGGCTTGGCATTCATTCCGACAAGCGCGGCTTCCTCCTCGCCTTGGTGAAGATGATGAAATAATGGCTTGTCAAAATCAAAAAACTTTGAGAACATCGGCCAAGTTCCATATGTAGCTTTTAACTCATCGCCGATCAATGCCGCGCCTAAATCTTCTACCGCTTCAGCAAAGAGAACTTTTCCATCTTCTTTGTCATTAGTGTTCACATAGCTTAAGCCCTCATCTTCGGGAGAGTCCTTAGTTATAACTCTTGTAAGTGATGAGAACCATCTTTCGACAATTGCGCCTCTTTGCAAGCCCAACGCAAAATAATCGTCGGGATGCAATTTTAAGCGGCGACCGGGTTTGTTAAATAGGCGGGGAATCCAACACGGCGCAAGTTGAAATATGCCTTCGCCTTTTTCAAAAGCATTTTGAATCATTGTTTTGTTCATAACCACAAACCTTCCAATTACGTCGCGAGTGTCATTATTCGTTCTTCTGATAATTCGTCGGCATTAAGAACACCTTTGAGTTCTCCGTGTGCCATAACCGCAACTCTGTCACTAACCCTAATTATTTCGGGTAATTCGGACGAAATCATTATAATAGAACAACCATTATCCCGAAGTTGGTACAGCAAGTTATATATCTCTTCTTTTGCTCCGACATCAATTCCCCTGGTCGGTTCGTCGATAATTAATATTCGCGAATCGGCAAGAAGCCATCTGGAAATAACAACTTTCTGTTGGTTTCCGCCGGATAAATTTCTAATAAGCAGTGAATAGTTACGAGGTCTGACATCCAATGTGTCAAGTGCTTTTGCCGCCTCTTTGCGTTCCCTTTTTTCAGATACAAAGGTTAGTTTAGAAAACTTCTTTACAAGCGTAGTAACAGAAGTATTACTCGAAATAATCATATTAGGTAGAATACCTTGTACCTTCCTGTCTTCAGGTACATATCCGATTTTTTCTTTTAAAAGGTTTTTCATGCTGGGCTTAATTGTTTTGCCGTCAATTTTAACTGTTCCTGCAGTCAATTTATCAAGTCCCAAAATAGCTCTGGCAAGCTCTGTTCTTCCCGAACCGGCAAGCCCTGCAATACCCAAAATCTCTCCTTTATATAATGCAAAGTCAGCATTTTTCAGTCTGGTGTCCGTTCTTACGCCGGATACTTCAACGATCGGATTTACTTGCTCAACAGAAACTTTAAGCTTATCATCTTTTACAATTTCCCTGCCGACCATATAACGAATAAGGTCTTCTTTTGTAATATCTTTTACATCGGTTGTGATAATTTTACGGCCATCACGTAAAACGGTAACGCGATCGGCGATTTGAAAGATTTCATCAAGTCTGTGTGATATATAGATAAGGGAAATTCCGTCTTGTTTAAGTTGTCGGACAATGTCATAAAGCAGCAATACGTCTTTTTCACCCAAAGCCGCTGTCGGTTCGTCCATAACAATAATTTTAGCGTCAAGAGATAATGCTTTAGCTATCATAGTAATCTGTTGTTGCGCTATGCTGAGATCCCGAATAGGAATATCAAGCGGAACTGAAAGATGTAGACGTTTAAAAAGCTTTTCTACATCGGCTTTTGCTTTCTTAGCGTCCAAGAATAATTGACCTACTCGCTTCGGTTCTCTCCCAAGTATGATGTTTTGGATTACTGTCAACGCCGGAACCATGTCTAGCTCCTGATACATAACAGATACGCCCAGTTGCTGTGCCCTGGTTGGTGAAAAACGTGTCACAGCTTTTCCGCTGATTTCAACACTGCCGCCGGATTTGTCGGGTTCATGAACTCCCGCTAATATTTTAATCAATGTAGATTTGCCTGCGCCATTCTCACCGACTAATGCGTGAACTTCACCTTCCTCCAACGAAAAATCAACATTTTGCAGCGCTTTTACAGCATCAAAAGTTTTTGAAACATTTTTAAAATCGAGTATTGTTGCCATGATACAAATTCCCCACCAATCGTATTTTTTGTATGGTATTATTGCATTTGCTTGTAGTAGCGATACTGCGCGCGTTGCGCGCAGTATCGCATACTCGCGTTTAGTTAATTAGTTAACCCAGTATTGATCAAAGTAGTGTTCCATTGAATGTAGGAAGAGCCCCTTCCATGGGAATCCGGCTTCACCCAAGGACATGTCAATGTAACCTTCGACATTATCAATATTGATTGTCGGGGGAGGAACTATGACATGTGTTGTATTTAACTCTCTGCCGCGAAGCAGTTCAATTGCGACCATTACGCCCCATGCGCCGGTATAAATGGTATTTTGAGTTGAATTTCCTATGACATAACCTTCAAGCACTAATTGCATGGAGTCATTACGTGTGTTGTCCATAACAAAAATCGGGATATCCAATCCGGAAGCTTGAATCGCTCTATGAACGCTCATTGCAGTTGTTCCGTCTGAAGCTACAACAGCATCCATATGCGGGAATCCTTGGATCAAGTTTTCCATAGCTGCCAATGCACCTGCTTCTTGCCAGTAGCCGGGTTGTTCAGCTAAAATTACTATACCCGGGTGGTTTTCCAAATAATCATAGAAACCGCGTGAACGGTCAACATCAGAGCCTGAACCGGGGAATCCGGCGACATATGTGATATTGGCTACTCCGTTAAAATGTTCCACGACGGATTGGGCTGCTGTTTGTCCGATCATCCATTGCGGAGTTTCAACAAAGGCGGTATATCCTGTTCCACCGATTGTTCTTCCGACAGCAACCAAGGGGATACCTTGTGCTTGAGCTCTGGCAATGATGGGTGCTAGCGCGTCCTGAACAACAGCGCGAACCATCAACACATCGACATTTTGCGCAAGCAAGTCTTCAAGGTCTGCGATTTGTCTGAGCGGGTCGTCATTTGCGTCTAAAATAATCAGTTCGATAAAATCTGCGTGTTGTGCCGCGACATAACGCATGGTGTCTTCCATTGCTGCGCTCCAGGGATTGCCCGGAGAAGCGTTGGAGAAACCAATAACAAATCTTTCGCCTGCGGGAGGCGTCGGCGTCGGAGCCGGTGCAGGCGCAGGTGCAGGTGCGGGCGCGGGCGCAGGCGCAGGTGCCGGGGCAGGCGCAGGTGCCGGAGCAGGCGCGGGCGCAGGTGCATCGTTTCCACATGCTGCTACCATTACACCAAGCAACATAAGGATAACGATTACACTAATAACTTTTTTGAATTGTTTCATCTTTTTTCCTCTTTTCTTTAAATTTTGATTTTTATAGCAATCACGTAACGAATCGAATTTCATGCACAAACATTTGCTCAACTCGCTTAGTGTTTACTTACATACAATTTTACAGCGCTCTCTTTTGCTGTCTTTGATAAATTATAATCGCAACCAAAAGAATCGTTCCGCGGAAGACCCTTTGCGACGCCGAAGGGACATTAAGCATATTGAGTATGTTATTGAGTACCATCAATATCAAAACGCCGACTGCCGTACCTATAACACTTCCGTGTCCGCCTTTAATGCTCGTACCGCCGATAACAACAGCGGTTATCGCGTA
>JGI20163J15578_10000814_pt1 | contig 13015 bp, 5 predicted proteins | sample TergutCu122P1_FD_15578 | JGI IMG/M metagenome (IMG submission 15578)
GGAAGTACAGAAGAGAACATACCTACAATTATACCTGCTTCTCTAGCTTGCTCTAATGCAGGAACAATTCCTTCAATAGAACTTGGATTTACAAAGATTGCATCAAAACCATCTGCAATAGCTGTCATAACTCCGTCGAACTCAACTTGAGGCTCATTTTCACCTGCGAAAACAACCATTTCAAAACCATGCTCTGGAGCTAAACGTTGGAACTCAGCCCATGAGAATGCTTGAGACTCATTTGACATAGCTTGAGTAATAAAGGCAGCTCTAAAAACCGTATCGCCGTCTGGTGTTGCATCATCTCCACCATTTCCACAAGCCATCAAGCCTACTGTTAGCATTAGAGCCAACAAAAGTACTAAAACTTTTTTCATGTAAAATTCCTCCTTATTGTTGTAGTGTACATACACTACTGTTTACTATGGTTTCTTACTACTTTTTATAATAAATTCTCTCTCTATGGCATTTCTATGGCATTTTACTTTAGTAATTCAATATCAATAAATATTGATAGCATAGAACCATAGATGAAAAAATCTATTCGGTATTTACGAAAAATAAACGCCATTCCATTATTTAACTAACTTTATTAAATAATAGTCCATGAACCACATTTTTGTCAATTCATTTCCATCAATTCTTTTCTTTTTGTTGGCTTTCTCTATTTTTCGCCTTGCACTTTCGTGCATTTAGCATAAAGAATTGTATCCACTATTCAATTTTATCAAAGTACTTTAAATCACTATCGCTTAAATAGCTCTTCTAACCACAAATCGCTTACCAAGGAACCGCCTCCTGTGATACCTGGATGCTCTATGTTTTTTCCTCTAATTTCTACAGGGGTGTAACATATTTTATTAACCTTCTCCTGGGTTTTCCAAATAAGCTCTTCTCCTAGAAATGCAACAACGTGTCCGTCAAGGACAATATCTTCAATGTCATAACTTAGGGTTAAGATATTTACAACTAGTGCCAATTTATTGGCTACGTAATCAATTGCTTTAGCAGTACCTTGAGGGTTGTCACCTCCACCCCATAGTTTAAATTTATCTCTAAGAGCACTTAAATTGATTTGGCTTTCTAACCAACCAGCCTCGGTCTTTTCACCTTCGTAGTCAAACATATAATATCCTATTTCACCACAAATATTACGTTCCCCAGCCCTTACTTTGCCATCCACAATCATGCCAGCTCCAAGGCCACTACCCAAGGTAATATATATCATATCCCTTCTGGCATCATGTGTCCTTGATGAGTACTCCCCAAAAGCTTGAACATTAGCGTCGTTTTCCATTATGACCATAGCTTGGTACTTCTTTGCAAGGTCATCGATAAAACCACCAAAATATTTAGGAATAGCTAATCCTATTAAAGGAGCTAAGACTTTACGAGATTCTGGTTCGAAGGTGCCATGCATCCCAATACCTATACCAATCAAGTCATCTACATCCTTCTTATTTGACTCAATCAATCTATCAATACTTTCAAATGCATAAGATTCAAACTCCAGCTCGCATTTAACATGAACTACATCCACTACTTTTCCAGCAAGATCAACTATACCAGTATGCAAGTAATCTCCCTCATAAATCATTCCAATGGAGTAGTACTTGTTCTTATTGATTCCAAACATTATGGGCTTTCTTCCTACCCTACTGGAGACACTTTCCTGCTCAACAATCAGTTCACTCTCGGCTAAAAAATCAATAACTTTCATAACCGTAGGTACACTAATACCCGTAGCCCTGGAGATTTCTTTCACAAAAAGACTTTCGTGCTTAAGAAACTCTTGGTACACGAGTTTAGTATTCATTACTTTTAAATGCGAAGGTTCATACTTTGCCATATTATGAGCTCCAATTATTTTTTAAAGGTTCTTTAATAATTACATTATACCGAATATCTTTAAAATGTCTAGTCCTATTTATAATCAGAGCCAAATTACAATGATAAGTGGCTGATGGTAAATTACTGATTCCTTGATATATCTAGAATATAATTCGCAATTGGGTAAGAGGCTATGGCTAGCCTCAAACCCTTTTACGAATATGTCCAATCTATTGAAGTAAAACCGTTCACTTGCTATTGTTAATTCATCTTATATTATATCATGAAATACATTTTTAGTTACTGTAATAAATCTACTTTCACAGCCATAGTCGGTGTATCCCAACGAGCGAATAAGACTAAATCTTCAGTATTAGTAACAGTATTAGTTCCTACAATTCTATGGCCGCCAGCTGTAACCCAGCCTGTGAAAACAAAACCTGGCTTTGTTGGCATCGGAAAGGCTCCGCCAAAAGTGTCACCTCTTGTTACAACTCTACTTGTAGGGCTAACTACTCCACCAGCTGGATCAAAGGTAACAGTTATTGTTTCACTTGGTGTCCAACGTGCATATATTGAGAAGTTAGTAGTTTGAGTAACTGGTTGAGTTCCCATTACTCTTGCACCGCCTGTGGCAGCTGGCACTGTAAACCAGCCTTGGAAAATATATCCTAGACGTTGGGGTCTTGGGAAGGCTCCGCTAAAGTCTACGCTTCCTGGAGTTACAGTTCTGCTAGTTGGGCTCACTACTCCACCATTAGGATTAAAGGTAACCACTATGTCCCCTGCTGCTCTCCAACGAGCAATTAGTTCTGTATCTTGAACTAGATTCACTCTATTAGTACCTAAAATCCTAGTGCCTCCTCTGGTAAACCAGCCTTCAAATATGAAGCCTGTACGACTTGGGGTCGGAAATACTCCACCAAAATTTGGATTGCCAACTGTTGCCATCCTATGGGTCTCAGCCACTGTACCTCCATTAGGATTAAAGTCAATGCGAATCTGTTGTCCGCCTTGCCAGCGGGCATAGAGAGTTATATCTGTAGATTTAGTAACTAAAGCAGTTCCTAGAATTCTTACACCACCCTCTCTAGCAGTAAACCAGCCTTGGAAAGCATATCCTGGTCGAGACGGCATTGGGAAAGCTCCTCCGAAGGTTGCGCCAATGGTTGCAATTCTACTGGTAGGATTTACTGTTCCACCATTAGGATTAAAGGTTACTGTAATTTCTGTAGGAACTGGTTCAACAACTTCGATATCGAAGATAGTAGAGAAGATATTATGACCTAATCCTCCAGCAATAACTGAAGCTCTCACTCTTACAGTTCCAACATCTGTTGCGACTATAATATTACCATCCACTATAACTGCTTCAGTTGTTCCTGCATCATAGATACCCCAAATAATAGTTGTCATAGAAGCATCTCCAGGTACAACGTAGCCAGCTAAGGTAACTTCTTCACCCATGGCAATGGTGTTAGGAACATTAGCAATATCAACTACAGGTATAAATGGTTCCGGATTATTACTTGGCACACCTTGTACAGGTACGTCGTAACGAGCTGTACGTTCATCTTGAATACGCCCATCCCAACTTAAACCAAATGCAAAGTCAAAAGCGTTTCCTCTACTACAAACAAATACATCCATGTCTCTAGGCAAATCTTCCTTTTGACGCTCAACTGCATCCATATCTAGAGGCATCTGAACAGGAAGTAAACCAGTTGGCTCAACTTTACCAAGAATAATGTCAATATAAGGACTAAACTCCATATACTCGAAACTAACAAGAATTGCATCTACATAGTCATAGGCTTCTGCAAATATATAAGGCTTACGAAGGTCCATACCTAAGATTACCGGACCATCAACATGCTCTGCAGCATAGCGAATGGTTGTAAGTTGTTCACGATTATTTACAGTATCCCAATGACCGTAGTAACTTCTATTCTCACGAGCATAGTAAAAGCCTGGCCGATCTGCAATTGGTCCAATCATAATTGGCGGTGTAGCATGTTGTACTGGTGCATGTCCAAAGATTGGACGCTCAACAGTTACAAATATAGTGGGATCTGTTTCGCTACGTCTGGCAATAACTGGATGCCCAGCAATTGACTCTCTTCTTACATATGGTCCAACAGCTTGATATGGCTCAAATTGTAGGGATAAAGGTCTGTAGAATGGGGCTGCCCAACCACGATTCCAACCACCTGGATTAAGTGGCTCGCCAGCAAATACAATTGCAAAATCAGCTGTAGCTACTAATTCAGGGGCGGCTCTTTGGATACCACCAGGTCCGTTTCCAGTCCTTACATCTGTTATTACGTTAAAGTGCTCTGACAAAGCAGCTACTGATAAACCTTGTGGGAAACGCCATCCAAATGCAGCTCCAGCTCCTGCCTGCCCATCTCTAAGAACATAAGGAACATAAACTGTTGGTCTTGCATCTCCTGGCCATTGGTTTGCAACCCAGTTTTCAGTAATTACAGGTGTGTGTACTTCTACATCATCTTCAATGGTTGTAATATTGTTAGATAACATTACAATACCTCTTTGTCTAGCATAGTGACCTAAAGCCATATGATCAGGATTTGCAATAAATCCCAGAGCTTCTGGTTCATAAATATAAGGGTTGTCAAAAATTCCAAGAAGGAAGAAGTTCTCAGTAAATCTACGTCCCGATTCTTCAAAACGAGCACGAGCTACTTCATAACCATGTCTATCAATGGCGATATTCCATGCTCCTTGTATGTTGGCAAGATTGGACATTCCACCAAATTGATCGGTTCCCGCCATGATAATACGATACAGTAAATATGGAATGGTTGTACCTGTACTAGGTAATCCATATTGTCTAGTTGTGATACCCCAGTCTGTTGTAATAGGGCCTCTAAATCCATATCTACGAGCAAGATTGTTTCTGTATGGATTATAAGCTGTAGCAAAATGTGGTCCCATACGGTAATTTCCTGGATCCCAAGATATAGAATAGTTTGACATCATTGCTCTTGCAGGTCCAGCTTCACTGTTAGGGAATAAACCACCATCTACAAAGGCCTTATAATGAGTCCTAAAGCCTGGATATGGATTACCATCGTGAGCTGCTGCCGCACCTGGGAATACGTTAAAGTGTCCATGAACAACATGAGATGCACGTCCACCTTCGGATGCCCCATCTCCTGTCCAGTGCTTCATCATAGTAATAACACTGTCAGGCCCCCAACCAAGGTCTTCTCCATTTGGTCCCCAAGTAGATTGGAATCCACTAATAGAAGCGTCAGTCATATCAACTAACATTGCTGGGTCTTCTGTGAAGGTTTGGCTAAAACGATACCATCTAGGCTCTGAAGCCAAGTCAATCATAGGGCCTAAGTAAGTAGTAATACCCATTGCTCTAAATTCAGCAGACTTTGCTATTTGAATTTCTAGAGCAAGGTCTGGACAAAAGCTTGCTCCTACACCCATGTTAGGTGGGAATAAAGTCATGTCCATGTCACCTGCGCCATAATCTCTTGGATCACTTGAGAAGTTTATTGGAATACTCAAAGAACAACGCTCTTCTGCTGCTGTTTGCATCAAATTATGCCATCTTAAAATAGGTAAGATTTGTCCATCTGGTCTTGGCAAAGATAGTACAGCACGAACACCATTATTAATTAATGTGTTTTGAGTAGCATTCATAGAGGATTGCCCTTGAGCATTTAATGGCGGTGCTGTATTATGTCCTGAGTGCATCATAAGTCCTAGTATTTGATTAATACTAAGTCTGCCCTTCAAATCTTCTGCACGCTCTGCTCCTGACAATCGCCAGTCTACATAAGGGTGCAATACACCATCTCCGGCCATATCTTTAAATGCCCAGCCATCATCAACAATGATTTCCATTTGGTTAGCGCGATTAGCAATACCTAAAGTTTCTCCCCCTTGATTCACAATACGAGTCCAGCCATTGCCAGTGTCTTGAATAGTAAATCTAGGCTCTACTACTTCTAAAGTAAAGTCTTGATAGAAATCACTTGGTGTTGCTCCACCTACAATACTGGCACGTACCACAACAGTACCAAGAGCAGTTACGTTAATAACATTGTCTGTAATAACAGCTCCAGTAGTACCTGCATCTTGTACCGTCCACAGGATACTGTCATATACCGCACAAGCAGGTTCTGCTACTCCTCTAAGAGTAAATGGTGTTGTGATTACTGTAAGTTGAGATGGTATACCAGTAATTCTAGTTACTGCTCCAGTAGACTCTACTACTTCAATAGGAAAGTCAAGAACAAATGGTTGACCAATTGTCACTCCATTTGCAACTGAGGCTCTAACTGTTGCAGTACCTTCTGCTGAAGCTGTAAATACGTTACCACTAGTAATAGCAGCACCTGTACCCCCTCCTGCTACAACACTCCATGCTATTGTGCGATTGGTTGCGGTAAAAGGCTGTACAAACCCTGATAATACAAGTGGTTGACCTATATTAGCTGTGCTTGGTAAATCAGTAATCCCAGTTACAGATACAAAACCTTCAGCAGTAACTGTAATTGTAAAATCTTGAACAAAATCTGTCGTCGGTGTTAATCCGTTTAAAATTCTAGCTCTTATAATAGCTGTTCCAGGATTATCAAAAAACAATTGCCCTTGTCCTGCCATATAAAAGGCTCCTGTTTCGCCAGGGTCGTTAACCTCCCATGAAATAGTCTGGTTTGTAGCATTTGCTGGCTGAACAACTATTGTTGCAGCTTGTAAGTCAATCTGCCCAGCTGCACCAGGAACAGTAGCGGTTGGAAGACCTACGATTCCTGTTACAGGAACAAACTCACCACCGTTTAATGTCTCAATTGGTTGTGCCCCAGCTTGCATTGCCATAAGTGGAATCATCAATGCAACACCAAGTAAAACACTTAAAAATTTTCTAAATCTTTGATACCTTTTTTTCACTTTAATCCTCCTTTTTTAATAAAAGCGTATTGCACATTCTAATAAGGACGCCCTCTACTGCTCCTCCTTTAAAGCTCTGCATTTGCGTCATTTAATAGTCTAGTCAATATCCTTTTGTTTCAGCTGCATTCTATAAACACAGCTTTCACCACATTTCTAACCCTAGAAGCTTTTGCCTCTTTCTCATATAATTCTACCTTAAATTGTAATAGTAGTGCTTGCTATAAACAATGTAATTTTCCACTAAAAACCTTAACTTTTTCACTGTCCACCGATCAACAAAGTTGACAGTTACTCATGGGATTGAACATTAGCAGTTCAATCACCATAGAGCCCGCCTACGAAACTTCGACCTAATCAACACGCAGTTACATATGGTATGTTGCTTTTGGTACACAGAAATGAGGCTGTCCCTCCACTAACTTTGTTAGCTTTGCAACAGCCTCTCTAAATTCATAATTATTCCACTCTTATATACTCCATCACATTATCTCGGGTAATAATATCTCCATCAATATAGATAAAATGCCCATTGGTAATTGGATATGGAAAAGTTCCAATGTCTCGCCCATTTATAATATAATCTGCCAACAGCAATATGGCTTCTGACTGTCTTATGATATTATTGTGAACGGTTCCTAAAATTAACCCTCTGCTAATTGCTTCAAGTCCTACTGGGGTACCATCCACGCTGATTATAACAAAGGGTTGTTCATCTGGCTCTTTACCTTCTACAAAAACCCCAGAACCTAACAAATAATCAATTGCCCCTAACGCCATATCATCATTATTAGCAAACACCAAATCTATACTATTTCCAAACTGGTAATACAACAGCTGCATAGCTTCGTAGGCATCTTGCCTCCTCCAATTAGCCGACCGAATGGCTAGCACCTCCACATCAAAACCTAGTTCAATCAATCGATTCATACTGCTTTCAGTGCGTTTTTCAGCATCTTGATGACCATGCTCTCCTTTTAAAATTACTAAACGAATGGTGTCTCCTACCTCCTTTTTGTAACCACTTAGCTCACTGGTGAAATACATAGCCGCCAAATCTGCTTGCTTCATTCCGAGGCTAACTGAATCAGCTCCCACATAAAAAACATTATCATTTCCTGCAAGAGCCACCTCAAGAGGCTCACGATTAAAGAAAATAATTGGTATTTCATCTTTTGCCAGTCTTTCTACAATAAAACTGCTGGCTAATCTATCAACTGCATTTATTATAAAAATATCAGAATCCATATCGATAAACTCTAAAATTTGCCGATTTTGAACGGATTGGAAATTTCCTGCGTCATGAACCTCAAACAAAATGTCTTCAGGTATGATAGAGGAAATGTAATCCATCATCTCAGCAATAAAGGTATCATCGCCATCATATAAAAAAAATGCATACTTAAATCCTCTTTGCTCACAGGTAGGTAAAGCAAAGATTAAAATTATCAAGACGATTATTGTGAGATCTAAAATAGGGACTAATAACTTCTTTTTAGTTATTTTTTCTTTCATGATAATTCAATGGCTCCTTAATAGTTATGGTTGTGCCTTTATCTAACTCACTTTCAATTATCAAGTCAGCATCTTCTCCATAATAAAGCTTGATTCGCTGATACACATTCTTCAGCCCAACACCAGAACTCTCCCTGTCATTTTTAAAAGACTGGTAGATGGCATCTACTACTTCCTTTCGCATTCCATAGCCATTATCGGCTACGGAAAGGAACAAATATTCATCACAGGTGTAAGCACTAATTTTAATATGACCTTTATCAACATTACGTTTCAAACCATGATAAATAGAATTTTCAACAATAGGCTGGAGGATTAATTTCATAGTTCTAATATCTATGCTTCCCTCTTCAATATCAAACTCATAACTAAATGAGTCCGAATAACGAAAGTTCTGGATAAGCAAGTAATTCCTCACATGTTCTAGTTCATCTTTAAGAGGTACTGTTTCTTCGTTATTCAAAAGTCCCAAGCGATATAACCTTGCCAACGCCGCAATCATTTTACTTGCGGCTTTATTTTTACCACTTTCTATGACCCAAATGCTGGATTCTAAAGTATTATATAGAAAATGGGGGTTTATTTGATTTTGTAACACTTTTAACTCGCTTTTACGTAAGGCGTTTTGCTCTGTAACTACCCGATCCATTAATTCACTTATCTTCCACATCATCTTATTAAATCGCCAAATCAAGCCATTTACTTCTTTGAATGCCGATACATGTACCTCTTCCATATGGAAATAATCAGATTTTTCCACCTTTCTCATAGCCAATTCCAGTCGTTTCATTGACATCCCAATTACTCTGCCAATACCTATAAACACCAATATTCCAACCCCTAAAATAATGACAAGGGTTAACAAAGTTGAGCCCAGAAAACTTTGCTCTATCCTAATAAACATACCCACATTAATAAATACACATATACGCCATTTTGTATTAGAAAGAGTATCCACATTTAAGGCCATGTTGTAATTGCCTACATCCACGTTGGTTGTACCTAGCACAAGTTGTCGTATTACTTCGAGCCCTTCTGCCGCTGTAGCTTCACAGTCCATTGAAGTATATATAATATTGTAGTTTTCATCAATTATAGTTATATGGCCGCCATCACCTAAGTTTGACCTTTCCACTAACTCAATAAACTTTTGAAAGCTTATCCTGATGTTTAGAACCCCTGTATCGCCATCAGGCAATCGGACTCTCTTGCTAACAATGACACTATACAATCCATCGTCCAACTCCAAATAAGGCACCGAAAAAATATGAATGGTAGGATTTTTCACCGCTTCTTCTAGCCACCTGGCATCACCATTATAGACCCTTTGTATTTTGTCAACATTGCTAGACCCTAGGCAAACACGGCTTTCATAATCAAAAACCGATATTTCAATTATATCGTTATTTAAACGTACGATTTCCTGAAAAAGAGCAGATATATCTTCCCAATCATCTTGCACCTGACTTATTTCTGATTGGATAATAACTGATGTATTAATAATACTCCTGATATAGTCTTCGTAATTGTATACGATTTGCGTACTAATCTCCCGTGTTTGAATCCTAACAGCCTCATTTATCCCCCCGCGAAAGTTGTTTAAAGTAAACATAATAAGCAAGACAATAAAAGATAAGACCACCATAACACAGGCCATAGATATTACAAAACTAATGGATTTTGGTTTGTTACTGAATCTACGCATTATTCTTAAATTCCCTGGGGGATACCCCTACATATTTTTTGAAACAATGGCTAAAGTAATAGGGATCTTTATAGCCAAGCTGTTCAGAAACATCTACGATTTTTAGTAACGGATCTTTAAGAAGAGTCTTGGCTTTTTCCATACGCAGGCTGGTTAACATCTTTACAAAAGAAGTGTTTAATCTCTTCTTCAACAAAGTCCCAATATAGTTTGTGGAAAAATTAACGCTTTTAGCCAGTGACTCAAGGCTAATTTCAGGATCACAGAAATGGTTTTCCATATATACTACGATTTTATGTACCGTATGCTCTATATTGTCCATAATGGCACTATCGTTTAGGTTGGCAATTATTTGTGCCAGGTTTTTGAGATATTGAAGCATATCTCTATCATTGGTCATCTGAAACAAAGAGCTGTATAGGCTGTCAAGGCCCCCATACAATGAGTACAGACCATCTAAATTATTGCATGCTTTTATCAATACATTACAAACATTGGTAGCAACATAAAGGGGTGGAGTTTTTGCATCTTCTAGATGGGCCCATATTTCGTCTATTCTTTTTAAGGATTTTTGTAGAGGGTGAAAATGCATCATATAACCAAGCTCTCTAATCATTTTATCATCAATTGAAAGCTGTGAGTGGGAAGTAGTTATGTCTGTAAAAAAGAACACCTTATTGCCATCCATAACACCACGCATAGCTAGTGCTCGCATGGCTTCCTTGTGCATTGCAGCAAAGTTTCTATTATTCTCATACACATTGCTTATGCCCACACTAATGGTCATACCTGAATAACGACCTATACGCTGAACAATATGGTCAAGATGTCTATTTAATTTTAAAATATCTGGTGGGATATTGGATTTGTATATGAAGCATATTTTTTCATAGCGGCTAAACATCTCAAAATCAATTATCCCATTAAACTCTTCATGAATAATCTTACGAAGAGAGGAAGAGGCTAATTCATAATGCTCGCCTTGGTCTTCGCTTATAGTATCGAAATCAAATAGCCCCACCATAAAGAACCTGAAGTCCAAGTTTATGCCATTGCTTCTAAGCTTTCTATCAAAGGCCGAGGATACATCAGTCATTCTAGATAGCCTTAATAAGTCATTCTCCCGAATTACTGGCAGGTTACTCTCATAAAAATCAGATAAGTTATGCATACTGGAAACAGTCAAATATTCGTCATCCAAAATTTTCTCTGTCTTCTTAAGAGCATTTCTAAGCTCATCAAAACTAATTGGTTTACTTATAAACCCAATGACCCCCAGATTAGCCGCCTCTTTAGCATACTCAAATTCACTGTAACCTGTCATGAATATCATCTTAACAAAGGGAAGAGAATGGCGTACCTTCTTAGCAAGCTCTATGCCACTAATGCACGGCATTCTGATGTCAGTCAAGATTAGATCTGGATTATCGGATATTATGCCATCATATGCGTCAATACCATTTGTGTATTCAGCGGATATGTGAAACTTACACTGGGAATTTTTTACTATGTCAACTATACGGCTACGAATGTCATCTTCATCTTCGACTATTACAATGTTATACATGGATTCCTCCTGTCTAGCTACTTATTGCATCCCAAGTATATATCATTCTAACTTAATCAGCAAGTACATTTTTAGAAGAAGATAATCCTCACATATCATTATGTAATATATATATTTCGGAAAAAAGGGATTATTATGTGACCATAAATTTTGACAAAGTCAGAATTTAGCGCCGCACCCCGTCACTACAGTAACAATTTCAATTGGCGAAGCAAGCGCATCTTTAGCGGAACGCTTTTGGCTTGATAGGAAATTCCTACCAAGCCAAAAAATAGAGTGCCACCCATGCGACACTCCATTTGTATTACTATCATTTCAATTATTTAGTCATTTGAAAAACCATTGTGCTTAATTGCCACACTCCTAGTCACCTGCATAAAGAGTTTCTAACTTCTTCAAGTGGCTGTATCTTTCTTTAGCATCCTTACAAGCTTGATCAAATAGAGCTTTAGCTTTCTCAGGATTAGTTCTCATAAGTGTTGAATAACGGCTCTCTGACTCAAGGAATTCCTTAACACTTACTTCTGGCTCCTTACTATCAAGAACAAACTTGTTCTTTTCTAACATTGGATTATATCTAAAGTTATGCCAGTATCCAGCCTTAACAGCTTTTGCAATCTCCTCTTGAGATTTAGCCATTCCGCCTTTGATTCCATGGTTAATACATGGAGAGTAAGCGATAATTACTGATGGTCCTGGATAAGCTTCAGCTTCTGTAATGGCCTTAATGGTTTGGTTATAATCTGCACCAAGACCAATTTGAGCAACATATACATTTCCGTAACTCATACAGATACTTGCTAAGTCTTTCTTTCTCGTGTCGCTACCAGAAGCAGCAAACTGAGCAATAGCACCAAGTGGCGTTGCTTTAGACATTTGACCACCTGTGTTTGAGTACACTTCTGTATCCATAACTAACAGGTTCACATCTTCCCCTGAAGCAATTACGTGATCTAAACCACCGAATCCAATATCATAAGCCCAACCGTCACCACCAAATGCCCAGATAGACTTTTTAGATAGGAAGTCTTTATCATTTAAGATCTCAGCACATTCTTCTTTGCAATCACACTCACATGCTTCAAGTACTTCAACTAACTTGTCTGTTGCGCGGCCATTTAATGATCCGTCATAATATGTATCTAGGTAATCTTTCATAGCAGCTTTAACATCATCTTTATCAACTTTATCTAGTAAAGCTTCTATTTTTCCTTTAAGTCTTTCTCTGACAATGTTATGACCAAGCATCATACCGTAACTAAACTCTGCAGTATCCTCAAAGAGTGAGTTACACCATGCTGGACCTTGTCCTTTAGAGTTAACTGTGTAAGGTGTTGATGGAGAAGAGTTACCAAAGATTGAAGAACATCCTGTTGCATTACCAATAAACATTCTCTCGCCATACAGTTGGGTAATTAACTTAATGTATGGTGTCTCTCCACAACCAGCACAGGCTCCTGAGA
>JGI20163J15578_10000816_pt1 | contig 13008 bp, 7 predicted proteins | sample TergutCu122P1_FD_15578 | JGI IMG/M metagenome (IMG submission 15578)
ATTAAAACGACGGATCAAGATGCGGCCGCTAAGATAGTGGTGATTGGAGTTGGCGGAGGTGGAAACAATGCCGTTAACAGAATGATTGATGATCAAATTCAAGGAGTAGAGTTTATTGCAATAAATACAGATAAGCAAGCTTTGCAGTTATGTAAAGCTCCAACCTTGATGCAGATAGGTGAGAAATTAACGAAGGGACTAGGAGCGGGTGCTCAACCTGATGTAGGGACAAAAGCGGCGGAAGAAAGCTCCGAAGAAGTTGCTGCTGCTATTAAAGGTGCCGACATGGTGTTTGTTACCTGTGGTATGGGTGGTGGAACTGGTACAGGAGCAACCCCGATTATTGCCAAGATAGCAAAAGACATGGGAGCTTTAACAGTTGGTGTTGTGACGAAACCTTTCCGTTTCGAGTCTCGTACACGTATGGCCAATGCCATGGCTGGTATTGATAGATTAAAAGAAAACGTTGACACTTTAATTGTGATTCCCAACGACCGATTATTGGAGATTGTAGACCGCAGAACCACCATGCCTGATGCACTTAAAAAAGCAGATGAAGTCCTTCAGCAAGGGATACAGGGGATAACGGACTTGATTAATGTTCCATCCTTGATTAACTTGGACTTTGCTGACATTCAAACAGTAATGAAAGATAAAGGGATTGCTCACATTGGAATTGGACATGGACGTGGGGATGACAAGGCCATTGAAGCAGTTAAAGATGCAGTTGCTAGCCCATTATTAGAAACCACCATCGTAGGTGCATCACATGTTATTATTAATGTTTCAGGTGATATTACTCTCATGGATGCGTCTGATGCTGCAAGCTATGTACAGGATTTGGCAGGAGAGAATGCAAATATTATTTTTGGTGCCATGTATGACGATACCAAAACAGACGAAGCAGTAATTACTGTTATTGCTACAGGTTTGCATAATGTAGGACACGTAGGCCCCTCTTCCTTGAAAGAAAGATTAGATCAGAAGCAGAAGATGGGATCCATTCTACCCTCAGGTGAGCTTCTGAATAAGATGCCTGATCCATCAGCATTAGGTAGAGGAATATTGGAGCGTGAAAAGAAGGCTCCACCACCAAGAGATGTGACCACAGCGTCTCCTACTTTAAAGCCAAGAACAGGTGCAGTGAAGGAGATGGACATTAAGATTCCAGATTTCTTTAAGAAATAGACGAGAAAGATTGGGTTGGGTGGAGTGAAAGTGCTCCGCCCAATTTTTTAAGTAGAGCACTTTGCGAGGCACTTTCCAGCTTAGTGGGAACTTAATTCGAAGGCAACTCACGAAGATTGAACTTGTTCAATCCCATGGCGAGATGTTTTAAAACCTAGTGAATTGAACTTCATTTGTAAGGGGTGATTAAAGATGGACAATTATAGTGAAGAGTGCTTAGAGGTTTTTCTTAAGAATCAGATGCAATTGTTTGGTGAGCCAGTGGCAGAAAATTTAGGAGAGGCAGAGGCTTTCTTAGAGGATTGTTTTGCTGTGGTTTTAAATTCTCCCAGGGAGATATTAGAGTATTTTGAAGAGAGTGGAGTAGATGTTACAGGGATGACAGTGGATGAGGTGTTAGAGGCATCGGAGGTGTTTGCCTTGCCATCAGGGCAGTTTTTGGTGGTTGAGGGATAGCGCAAAACTTATTCAGCCTTGGAGAGGTTTATTTCTGTGAGTGCTAGAGATAGAGTGATGAAATGAATGCAAGATGAAATGCTTTTGAAATTGAGTTGCTAGAGGATATAAAGTATGAGAAACTGGTTGAAAAGTAAGATAGAAAAAAGGAATGAGAAAAAGAGAGCATTAAAGAGTAATGATGTGAGTTCTTTCAGTGACCTGTTTGTTATTGTAGGTTTGGGGAATCCTACTGCCCAGTATGTGGGTACTCGCCATAATGTGGGCTTTGAGGTGATTGATGTATTGGCTAATCGGTATAACATTGAATCCAGTGGGGAAAAGTTTCAGGCTTTTGTTGGTAAGGGGATAATTGAGGGGCACAAAGTACTTTTGGCGAAACCCCAAACTTACATGAATCTTAGTGGTCAATCTGTTGCTGCTATGGTGAGCTATTTTAGGGTAGATGTAGGGAATCGGTTGGTTGTAATCAGCGATGATGTTAATCTAGGTGTAGGACAGATTCGCATTCGCCAGCGAGGCAGTTCTGGTGGTCAGAAAGGTTTAAGCAGTATTATAAACGTACTAGGAACAGAAGATTTTATTAGGATAAGAGTTGGGGTAGGAGAGAAGCCTAAAAAAATGTCCTTGGCGAATTATGTGCTCAGCCATTTCACCAAGGAAGAGCAGGAAGTAATGGAAGAATGTTATGACAGCTGTGTGAAAGGGATTCTTGATATATTAGACGGAAATACAGAAAAGGCTATGAACCAATGGAATAGAAAGAAAAGGATTGAAGAGTAGATGGAATGTTTTTTGACGCCTCTTAGAGAACTTGCAGATTATGAAGAGATTCATAAGAAGAGAGGAATCGGGGAAGGATATATTCAGATTGTAGGAGGGGTGAATTCCCAAAAGATTCATATGATCCAAGATTTGGGCGATGGTTTTGAATTTAAAATCATCGCTTTTTCTAGTGAGGAGAAAGCAAAGGGTGCTTATGAAGAGTATGGCTATATAGAGGAGAACGTATACTATTATCCCCCAAAAGATTTGCTTTTTCATGATGTAGATATTAAGAGTAAGGACATATTCTCCCAAAAAATAAATGTAATTAAAAGTGTTATTGAGCAACAAGGTAGAAGTGATGATGTAATCGAGAATGACAAGATAGATAAGGGCTGTATCACCATTATAACCACAATTGATAGTTTCCTTGATGGTTTGCCTAGTCTAGATGAGGTCAAACAGGCGGTAATTAAAATAGAAAATAGTCAATCTCTTGATTTTTCTGGACTTCAGAAAGATTTAGTGGAGATTGGTTATGAACGAGTAGTTCAGGTGGAAAGTCCAGGTCACTTTGCAGTGAGGGGAGGGATTGTTGATGTTTATCCCTTCACTAGGGATAATCCAGTTCGAGTTGAGCTTTGGGGAGACGAAGTTGATTCTATTCGAGAGTTTGATGTGGAAAGCCAACGAACAGTTTCTACCCTTGAAGAAGTGATACTTTATCCTGCATGCGAAGTGAAAAGCTTACAAAGAAACTCTTTTATAGACTACTTCAGTGATACGGAATGTATTGTGTTCCTTGATGAGCCGACTCGGCTAGTAGAAACCTTAAAATCCGTTTATGATGAATATAAAAGTAGCATGGAAAGACGTCTAAAGGAAGATGATGATATTGAAGGTAAAGAGGATACAGATGAAAGCATAATTGAAGAGTTAAACGAAAACATAAATAAAAGAGATGGGATTGGAAAAAACAAGAAGAAAAAGTTTGAGAAAAAGATAGGTTTAGAGGTTTTTACACCTTCTCAAATCGTAAAAAAGTTAAACACATTTAAAGGGATTGCCTTTACCTCCTTAGATACTAAACTGAGAGATTTTACCATGAAAGAAAAAGTGAACATTGATGTGAAAAGTGTGAATTCATATCACAGTAGCTTTGAGATGTTGACTAGAGATTTAAGTACATATAAGAAAAAAGGGTATCGGGTGGTTCTGCTGTCACCCTCTATGTCAAGGGCTAAGCGTTTGGCAGAGGATTTGCGAGATTATGATTTGAGAAGTTATTATAGTGATGATATCCATAGAACGGTGAATCCCTCTGAAATATTAGTGGCTTGTGGACATCTGGCAAAGGGATATGAATACCCTATGCTAAAATTCTTGGTAATTTCTGAAAGGGATATATTTGGAAAACAGTTAAAGAGAAAAAAAAGAAAAAGATATAGTGGGGAGAAGATTCAAGATTTCTCCAGCCTTAAGATAGGGGATTATGTAGTACATGAGAATCATGGCTTAGGGATTTATCAGGGAATTGAAAAAATAGAAGTTGATAGGGTTGCAAAGGATTACATGAAGATTGAGTATGCCAATAACGGAGCTTTATTTATCCTGGCGACAGGTTTTGATGTGATTCAGAAATATGCTGGAGTAGAAGCTAAACGGCCTAAGCTCAACAGGTTAGGAGGAGGGGCTTGGTCAAAGACAAAGACCCAGGTAAAAGGAGCCATCCATGAAATCGCAAGGGATTTGGTAGAATTATATGCTCATCGTCAGAATCAGAAGGGCTATGCTTATGAAGGGGATACTATTTGGCAGAAAGAGTTTGAAGAATTATTTCCTTTTGAGGAAACAGAGGATCAACTGGAAGCCATAGCGGATACCAAAAGAGACATGGAAAGTGACAAGATCATGGATCGATTAATCTGTGGTGATGTGGGTTATGGAAAAACAGAGATTGCCATTCGGGCTTCTTTTAAAGCTGTTCAAGAGGGAAAGCAGGTGGTTTATCTGGTTCCTACTACTATCTTGGCACAACAGCATTATCAGACTTTCACCCAGAGAATGAAAGATTATCCAGTAAGAATAGATTTATTATCTCGTTTTAGAACTCCCACTCAGGTTCGTAAAACCTTAAAAGATTTGAAAAAAGGGTTGGTAGATATTATCATTGGAACTCACCGTGTGTTGTCAGCTGATGTTCACTATAAAGATTTAGGGTTGTTAATTCTTGATGAAGAACAACGGTTTGGAGTACGACATAAAGAGAAGATTAAAAAGCTAAAAGAAAACATCGATGTATTAACCATGACAGCCACTCCTATTCCTAGAACTCTCCACATGAGTTTAATCGGAATACGTGACCTAAGCGTTTTGAATGAAGCACCACAGGATCGAATGCCTATCCAGACCTATGTGATGGAGTATCAAGAGGAAATGGTTCGAGAAGCGATTCAAAGAGAGGTAGGTCGCAGGGGGCAGGTTTATTATGTCTACAATCGGGTAAACGATATTGCAGATGTAGCAGGTAGAATACAAAGATTAGTTCCAGAAGCAGTGGTTTCATTTGCTCACGGACAGATGCCAGAGCGACACTTAGAGAATATTATGCAAGATTTTATAGAAGGTGAGGTTGATGTATTGGTATCTACCACTATCGTTGAAACAGGCCTAGACATTTCTAATGCAAACACCATGATTATTCACGATGCAGATCAGTTTGGTTTATCTCAGTTGTATCAGTTAAGAGGACGAATTGGTCGCTCTAATCGTATGGCTTATGCCTTCTTGCTTTATCGTAGAGATAAATTGTTATCAGAAGTTGCCCAGAAACGTTTAACTGCCATTCGAGATTTTACAGAGCTAGGGTCAGGAATTAAGATTGCCATGCGAGATTTGGAGATTCGTGGAGCGGGGAATCTCCTAGGGACTGTACAGTCAGGCCATATGTCAGCAGTGGGGTATGACCTATATTGCAAGATGCTTGGTCAAGCAGTTGCTCAGTTTAAGGGGGAAAAACAGCAAGAGTCTTTTAATACCATTGTTGATATAAATGTGGATGCTTTTATCCCAGATACTTACATTCAAAATGAAGTCGGGAAGCTGGAAGCTTACAAGCGAATTGCCACTATTGAAACAGAAGATGAGATGGGTGAGTTATTAGATGAGTTAATTGATCGCTATGGGGAAATTCCTAAAAAAGCCTATCAGCTTCTTCGGATAGCCAGCCTTAAAGCTTTGGCAAAATCCGTTTATGTAACAGAGGTTTCAGAAAAAGAGTGGGGATACCGCTTTGACATGTATGAAAGGGCTGCCGTTAATCCATTAAAGATACCAGATTTATTAGAAATTCATGGTGGGTTTTTAGAGTTTAAAGCAGAAACTCCCCCCTATTTCATTTATCGAATGAGGGGCAAAAGAATCAAGTTGGCGGATGATGAAAATATAGAATTTGTGAAAAATCTACTAAATGACTTTAAGCTCTTGTTAGAACGATGAAAAGAAGTTATAATGAATGGGTATGATTATTTATATTTTAGGAGGAAAAGCGTGAAAAAATTATTAAAGAAGATGGCAGTTTTAACAGTAATATTAGCACTGGTATGTATCACCATGTTAGGGTGTGCCAGAAGAAGTATTGACCATGACGCTATTGTATCTACTGTGAACGGTACAGAAATTACAATAGGTTTTGCTAATTTTTATGCTCGTATTCAACAAGCCCAGCAAGAAATGTTCCACTTGGCAATGGGGGGGGAAGATGGTGCAGATATATGGGCAGCAGATCCCCTAACAGGAATGTCTCAAGAGCCTATGTTTAAGGATCATATAATGGCAAGCATTCATGATATGTTTTTAATGTATCAAAATGCTAGTGATTTTGGAGTGTCTATTAGTCCTGAGGATAGAGGGAATATTGAAGAGGCGGCAGCTAAATTTGTTGCTGACAATACCGACGATGCCCTAGAGGCTATCTCAGGACAGTTAGAAACCGTAATATTGATCTTGAAGATGATGACCGTTAGAGAGCGCATGAGTGGAGCCATGAGTGAGGAGATTGAACTTTTTGTCTCAGATGAAGAGGCAGTGCAAAGAGGGATGGAATTCGTGTTTATTCCATTTGTTGATGCAGCAGGTGTTCCTATGGATGAGATAGCAGCAGGGGCTTTGATTGCAGTTGTCCAAGGTGTACTTACGGATATTGAAGTGGTTGGTGGAGATATCAGTGCATTTGAGCACTTAGGGGAAATCTCCTATACTACCTTTGGAGCGGATTCTTTTTCTCCTGCCCCAGCGGAATTAATCGATGAAATGATGCAATTGAACAATGTGGGAGAGATGAGTGGTGTAGTAGAAACCATGGAGGGACTTTATGTTGGTCAATTGGTTACTCTTCGGGATGAAATTGCCACAGAAATTCACATTGAAGAGATACTGGAAAGCCGTCGTGTGCAGAGATTTAATGAGTTGATGGAAGAATGGCGTCAAGCAGCGACTATTCATGTAGACGAAGAAGTATGGGAAAAAGTGAGTTTTCGAAACTTAGGAGTGGAAATCTATCACCCAGTGGAGGACTAGAGGAGGTTTTGGTATGCCAAGAACATTGACAAAAGTTGGAGAAAGAGAAGTTAAGGGTGTAGAACGCCCTCATGGAGGCGCTGGTCATGTTTTGGTGGAGAACTTGCTAGATGAAGAAGGACTAGGTACCGGAAGTAGATTATTCGCTAAAGTAACATTGCCACCAAGTTGTGAAGTGGGTCATCACGAACATCATGATGAGATAGAAGCATATTATATTCTTTCTGGCATAGGGATGTATGAAGATAATGGTAGAGCTATGGACGTAGAACCTGGTGATGTACTGTATTGTGATAATGGTTCGGGACATGGGATTAAAAATACAGGGACTGAGGACTTGATATTTCTTGCGTTGATACTGAAGAGGTAGAAAATATATGATACAAGCGTTAAAATACCTTTTGACGCTTACCTCAATATATTAAAAAATGTATAAAGAGCTAGTTTAGGTCTGTATTAGGAATAGTGCACCTGAGGTTTTTGCTTTACTTTGTTCTGAGATTAAGATAATATAGGTGACGAATTTGAAAGAAAAGATTATTCAACTGTCAAAAGGTGAATTTGATTTTCCACAACATGATATTGTTTTTCCAGAAACTTCTATTACCATGACTGTTGGTGAAGGGGAAGTTTATTCGGGGAGCTTTGCCTTAAAGAACCAAGGAGAGGAAGTGGTTTCTGGTATTGTTTATATCTCCTCATTTCGGATTCGTTTAGTGGATTCAGCTTTTAAAGGGAATCAAATTACCATTAACTATAGTTATGATGGCACAGGTCTTCTCCCAGGTCATGTTGAGAGAGGGCATTTCTCTGTTGTTACTAATGCGGGGGAGTTTAATATTCATTTTACAGCCATTATTGAAAAGCCCTTTGTAATGACGGCATACGGAAAGGTTGATAGTTTAGATAATTTTAGAAAGCTAGCCCTTAAAGATTCGGAGGAAGCGAGGAAACTTTTTGTTTCCGAGGACTTTAATACCATTCTAAAGTATGAAGATATTAAGATACAGTCATTGTATTACAACATGCGAAATTGGGAGATGAACAAAGAATCTGTTGAGGAGTTTTTGGTTGCTTGTAAACAAAAGTTGAAGCTTTCCTTAGTATTAGAAGAGGAAAGTCGTGCATTTCTTTCCTTGGATGAAGATGTGAAAGAGTATTTCACCATAAAGAAAAACACTTGGGGATACCTTCCCATTAAAATAAATTGTGTAGGTGATTTTCTGTCTACGGAATACCCATTAATTAGTACGGAGGATTTTGTTGGAAACTCTTATCGCTTGGAATATTATGTGGATACAAGCAAGCTACATAAAGGGAGTAATTTTGGGGAGATTGTCATTTCCACTCCTTATGAAGCTCTTTCTTATGAAGTGGTTGTTGAAAAAGATATTGTAAGAGACGAGGGGAAACGTAGTCAGGAAAAGATGATGAATCGTCTTTTGAAGAGTTATTTTGATTATGAGGCTGGGTTATTAAGTCATGACCAGTGGTTGGAATCTTCTTTGAAAATGGTTGAAGAGTTGCGAAGAGAAGACGATAAAAATGAATTATATTTGTTAGTACATGCTAATTTATTGTTAATGGGTGAGTATTTTGAGGAGACCAGATGGATACTGGACTCTTATAATTACAGTCGTTTTTCTAAAGATAGAGATATTGAGCTGAATTCTTATTATTTGTATTTAACTGCTTTGTTAAGCAATGATACTTTAGGTCAGCGAAGAGTGGCGGAAGAGCTAGCGGATTCTTATATGAAGAACCCTGACAGCTGGAAGATACTTTGTATGTTGGTTCAGGTAGATTCAGAGTATAAGATTTACAGTGAGCGATTAAGAGCGCTGGAGAATTTATTTAAAGCCACAAAAGTTTCAAATACCCTGTTTTATTTCGAGGCTTTTAAATGTTTCCGAGACAAGACTCACTCCTTAAAGAAATTGGGGATATTTGAGATTAGAGTACTTTTCTTTGGGGCAAAGCATAAGTTGATGACAAAAGAGTTGGCTTTGTATACAGCCAATTTGGCCAGTCAGTTGAAAACCTTTGATCCCATTTTGTATAAAGCTTTAGAACTTTCTTACGAGATGTATCCAGAATCCATGATACTGTCTTCTATTTGTAGTTTGCTCATCAAAGGGGAGAATAGTGAAAACCAATATTTCAAATGGTTTGAGAAGGCCATCGTTGATGAATTGAAGATTCCCGGGTTATATGAGTATTATATTTCCTCTTTAAATTCGGAAATGTTTAACAAGCCTTTTCCTCGTACCGTTTATTTGTATTTTATGCATGGAAATAGCCTAGATGAACAAAAATCAGCGATTTTATATTCTAATATCATCGAATATGAAGATGACTCTAGCGAAATTTATGCTCATTATCGTGATGAGATGGAAAGATTTGCTTGGAATCAATTGGAAAAGCGTAATATTGATGATCAATTAAAGGTGATTTATAAGCGATTTATCTCTGAGCGAACCATGAGCCAAGAACGTATCAATGCCTTGTATGATATTTGTCATGCCTACGAAGTGACAACTTCAATCAAAAATATAAAGAGGATTTCTGTTATTGGTGAAGAGGGGAAGATTATTCAAGAGACTCCTTATACCAAAAAAGGGGCAAAAGTATACCTATACTCTAAGCAAGATCAGATGATTTGGGAGAATGAAGAAGGGCGACATTATGTGGATTCTGTTCCATACGAAAGTCGTAGATTGTTTTATGAACTAAGGTATTTGGACATGTGTCGTAAGTACTTTAATAGTATTAAATTAAATCGACAAGACAACGAAGTTCTGAAGCTAACCTTAGATGTAATTCGAGAAAAAGGCCCTGAAAATATCGGTGAAGAAGAAATTTTCACTTTATCCAGCAGAACGATTAGAGAAACGAATTATGAAAATAATAAATTCTTGGTTCATCTTTGTTTTAAGAGCTTTGAAGAGGGGCGATTCGACAAGGTGACTTTGTCTTACTTGGCAAAGCATTATAGTGGTGCAATCTACCAAATGAAGAAATTATGGGTGATTGCCAATGAACACAAGGTTCCAACTCACGATCTGTCAGAACGGATTATTAGCCATATGTTGTTTACAGAGTCTTTGTATAAAGAAGAGGAAATCTTCGTATCTTATTATAGCGGAGGAGCTTACTTTAGATTGCAACAGGCATACCTTGCTTATATCTCAAGGGAGTTTGTGGTCGATAATAGGATGATAACAGAACGAATATTCAGCATTATATGCGATGAATATCGAAAAGGGGAAACTCTTCTTGATATTGTTAAGATAGCAGTTTTGAAATTTTACTCAACAAAAAAATACGATCAAAATGTACGCAGAATACTTAAAAAGTTTTTACAGGAGCTGTCTGGTCGCCAGATTTTCTTTGATTTCTTTAAGAATTATGAAGAAGAATGGCTGATTGAAGTTCAGTTATGGGACAAAACTCTAATCCAGTATAAAGGTCAAAAAGGAAGTCGGGTAGTTTTGTATTATAAATTGCAACGAGAGGATTCACAGTTAGTAGATTACTCAACAGAGGTACTTACGCCGATGTATGAGAACATATTTGTGAAAAAAATTGTGCTTTTTGCCAATGAAAAGCTAGAGTACTATTTTAAGGAGACGGTAGATGGCGTTACCTATCGCACCGAAAAAAAGGTAAAAAGTAGTGATGGAATAAAGGGAGAAAGTGGTCGATATGGACGCATAAATCAGATGTTGACGACAGATTCAAAGCGAAGAGCTCAGGTGATGAAAGGGTATGCCTTAGAATCAGAAACAGCAATGAAGATGTTTGAGCAATACTAAGATTATATGAAGGTATAACTCCTTTGCCCTTGGGCAAGAGTTCTACCGCCTATGAAGGTATAACTCCTTTGCCCTTGGGCAAGAGTTCTACCGCCTATGAAGGCACAACTGCTGTAAGCAGCTTTACCGCCTGAGAGCACGTAGTGCGTAATAAGACCTATCATATAAACAATGTAGCCATCTCTCAAGGGGGGAATATTAAGTGGAACAAGGATATTTAATTGGTTATGAAATCAACGAGAAATCATGCCAAATCAGTTATTATAAAGAAAAAGAATTAGAGCCACAAACCTTGGAAGTGGATGGTGAGAACGACTTTATTCCCATTTGTGTTGGTAACTTTAGAGGTACTTGGGTAATGGGGAGAGATGCCCTCCGTCTGCTGAAAGTTAAGGAGGGCTTTGCGGTTACGAGACTTCTTGAACGTGGACTGGCTGGAGAACAGTTTGAATATGGTGATGAGTCATACGAAGGAGTTTGGTTGTTATCTAAGTTTATACAGATGACTTTAGAGACTTTTAAAGGGAACATTGAAGGGATTGTTTTTAGTGTACCAGAATTATCAGAAGATTTGGCGAATCTTCTTAGAACAATTGCTACACGAATGGATATCCCCAAGCATAATATCTTCATTCAGGATTACAAAGAGAGTTTTTGTAATTACTTATTCTATCAGCCAAAAGATTTGTGGCAGTACGAATCTGCATTGTTTCACTGTGAGCGAACTGAGATTAAAGCTTATGTAATGAGACGATTGATGCAGGGGATTGGAGACGGAAAGACAACTTTTGTTACCGTTGATGAAATGATCAATACTCAGATGAAAGAATCAGCCTTTATTTATCCCGTGATTGATACAGAGAAGGCGAAAGACGCTGATTTGCAGTTTTCTAAGTTTATTGATTCGGTTTTTAAGAAAAGAATTATATCTTCAGTATTTTTAACGGGTGAAGGTTTTGAAAGTGAATGGTTCTCAAAATCTCTTCGTAGTATTTGCCAAGGAAGAAGAGCCTTTATGGGGAATAATCTTTATAGTAAAGGAGCGTGCTTCGCTGCCTATCGAAAGTTATATACTCATGTAGAAGATCCAGTTTACCTATCGGAGAATAAACTATCGGATAAAATCACCATCAGCATGCGAGTATCGGGTCTGGATATGGCTTACCCTATCGTTTCTTGGGGTGCTCGTTGGTATGAATCCAACAACCAGTGGGAAGTATTATTAAAAGAAGTGAAAGACATTGAGTTACAGATTGAATCTTTATTAGATGGAACAATCAAAACAGAGGTTATCTCTTTGAAAGGTTTTCCAAGTCGTACAGAGTACTCTATGAGATTACAGATAGAAACTCTGTTTTTAGATGAGAAAACCTGCAAAATAACCGTGAGAGATGTAGGGTTTGGAGAATTCTTCCCTTCTTCAGACTTCAAGGTGGAAAAGATTTTGCGATTAGGAGGTAGTAATGAGTAATTTAATTTTGTGTCGTGAAAAAGTGGCAACTCATGGCTATGAGATCGCCAGAATCCATATGAGAATATATAGTTTAGAAGAGTTATGTTATTATTTATGCAATAACCTTTATTTGGTTGACTATACAATTATGAATGAACAGCTGTGCGCTTGGATTGAGGAGGAACTGGGGTTAAAAAAACTAGCGGGAATGCTAAGAGATTATATTCGTACCCGTGGTACAGTGGAGAATTTTGTAACCACTATTTTAAAATTCTCTAATATTTATACTGACACAGAGATGATTGGAATTCAAAATGTACTTGAGAAATTGAAAAGTCAAAAGACCATTGAACGCCAAAAGTATAAAGGGGATAACCTATTAGAGAGTGGCGAGACAGAAGGAGCGATTCTCGTTTATCAAGGAATTCTTGCTGAAGATAGTGATGAGGGTGTAGATTCTAAGTTTTATGCTCAGATATACGCTTGCTTAGGAGCAGCTTATGGGCGATTATTCTTGTATCAGGAGTCTGCTAAGATGTATGATCGTGCTTATCAAATGTGTGGAGATGTGAAGCTGCTAAAACCTTATCTGTATGCATCTTACAAGTACATGTCTATGCCAGAGTACGCCATACTTTTGACAAAAAATACCATGTTTGCTGAGATTAATACTCAGATGCGAAAAGAGATGGAAGAGATAAAAGGAAGTGTACAGGTTGAGCCTAGTGATGAGTTGATGGAGAAGTGGAAGAG
>JGI20163J15578_10000817_pt1 | contig 12974 bp, 6 predicted proteins | sample TergutCu122P1_FD_15578 | JGI IMG/M metagenome (IMG submission 15578)
GGTTTTTTCCGCCTCTGTTTTTCCCGCTATAATTACTGGCCATAAATGTCCTGTTTGCAATGAGAGGCGCTCGCGGGCTGCGGCGATTTGATCTTCACTCACAGCGATAAGGTTTTTGAGCCGCCGGGAACGATGGTTGTCCTCAATGCCGTAGAGAAACCGGAAGAAATCGGCGAGGCCTTTTTCTGACGGAGAGCGGGGGCGGGTTTCTTTTGCATAGCTGCCGATAACGGCTTTGTNCAAAGCTTCCGTATCCAACACGTCATTGATAAACGATGTATCGCTGAGTATNGCCGAAAAGCTTTCNAGGGATCTTACTGGATTTGGATCTCGGTAAGTCGTAAAGGAAAAAGGCCCTTCCATATGATCCGGATGGGCAAAAGCCCCGTAGGCACCGCCTTTCATGCGTATTTCCTCCCAGAGGGCTCCGGTGGAAAGCTGATGGGACAAAACAAGCTCCGCAGCCTGCAGGGGAGAATCGTAGTGAACGGCTCTGAGAGATATGGCGGCAAAACCCACCTGCATAGAGGGGGAAGCGAAAACAAAAGCAGAGCCAGGTTTGCCGGAAGCTGATTTCATTTCCGAAATGGAAAAGAAACTCTCCGCGTCCTGTGACAGATGGTTACGCGGCCGCGGCGGGCCGAAGGAACCAAAATGCTTTCCGATTTCCCTTTGCGCCATTGCCGGATCACCCCCCGTATAATTGACTATAACTCCGGCCCCGGCAAGTCTGGCCTGTATGGATTTGAGTTTATCGCTTATCTGCGAAACATCAAGCTTAACCAGTTTATGCGCAAACAGAATCTGATCCAGGCCGGTCCATAGTTCATCAACGGCTCTTGAGCGGGAAAAGAGGCGGCCGGAGAAACCTGACGCATAACTGTGTCCCGACGGAGCGAGACTTGAGTCGAGGTCGTTTTTCATTTCGAGAGCGAGACAGGTAAGCCGTTTTAAGTCAGAAAAATCCGCCTCGGTAAATAGCCGCAAGGCCAGGTCCAGAGAAGGCGCTATTTTTTCATCCAGAGCTTTAAGGCGAAATATTATCCAGTCCCGCCCGGCTATATCCAAAATCCCTGTGGGCANAGCCGCAGTCCGGGCAGAGCCGGGCGTCAGCGAAGCGGAATAAAGTACCGGGTGAAAGCCGCCTGTAGTACGTGCCATCAGACTCGATACTTCACCGTAATCCATGCCGGGAAGCCCCACTGAAACAGCCGCCCTGGCAAAAAATGGAAACCAAAGATAATCGGACGGAGCAAACACATCCAGCGGAAAAGCCAGATCGATATAGCTGATTCCGTTGGTAAAGATGGGATGGGCTAGAACCGGCACGCCGCAGGCATCGGCGTATTCCCTCTTTATGATTTCAATTTCCGGCGATAGATCGGCTCTGGAAAGATGAGGTATCGCTGCCAGCGCTTCCGCGGTGTTTTCCATTTCCTGAAAACCGGCAAGTTCCTCTTCCTTTTTTATGATGGCTTCTTTTTCCGCCGCTCCAAGAGAAGCCTCGATCTCTTGCAAACGCCGGGCCAGTGCGGCTTCTTTTTCTTCAAGAAAGTTTTCCTGCGGCGTGATGATGACAAAAGCCCGGTGAGGATTATCCAAAAGATAACAGCGAATCATTTTTTCAAAGTACCGTTCATCTTCTGCAAGGCGGCGTTTTAGTTCAGCAAAACGCGGGGCAAAGAGAAGACTGTCCCAGGGATTCCCTCCGTGGAGCCAGGCCCTCAAAGAACGCCGCATCCACACCAGAGAAAAAGGCCCTCCGGAACGGCGAATTTCCCGGTGGGAGAATTCCATGCCCAATAATGCGGCTTCAATTTCGCCTTTGGGAATTCCTTCATTGACAAGGCGCTGCAGCTCTCCAAGGATAAGGGCCTCTACTTTTTTGGGCGCCTGTTTGCCGGCTACTCCTCTTAATCCAACACAGAAAGATGTTTCCCTAAGTTCCCCTTCAAGACCGGACACAGGGGAAAGATCTTCCCCCAAGCCTGAATCGATGAGCGCCCTTGTAAGCGGTGAACCGTCATGGCCAAGAAGAATGTCGGTTAACGCTGCAAGGCACATGAGTTCATTCATGTCAGTTACATCTCCGCAGAGCCAGGAAAGCAATACCGTAGGCTTCTGCTCTGCTCCGGCCGGGCAGGGAATGTTAAAAGACCTGGGGGCGTCCCAGCGGGCTGCTTTGGGAACAGGTTCACTCCTGGTTCCGGAAGGCAGGTCAGAAAAAAACTTTTCATTCAAAAATGCGAGCTGTTTTTCTGTGGGAATATTCCCAGCCAGAAAGACACGGCAGTTTGCCGGTGAATACCAGGAACGATGAAAATCCTTAAACTGCTCCCAGCTTAAATCAGGAATAAAGTCGGGGTCTCCGCCGGACTCAAAATCGTATGGCGTGCCGGGTAATACCGATTTAACAGACCAAAGTGCTGCATAGGCATCCAGCGATGAGTAGGCCCCTTTCATTTCATTATAAACAACCCCGCTAATCTGCAGCCCTGCGGGTTCCTTTAAGCCGCCGGAGTCTGGAGCGAAAAACAGGCGGTGACCTTCCTGCATGAAAGTCCATTCGGAAAGCAGGGGCCTGAACACTGCGTCTCCGTATACCGACATCAGATTAAAATAATCGTGCTCATTCACGGAGCTGGCGGGGTATACTGTTTTATCCGGGAAAGTCAGCGCATTAAGAAAAGTCTGAAGGCTGCCCTGGGCAAGAATCAAAAACGCATCTTTGAGCGGATAGTTTTCTGAGCCGCATAAAACCGCATGTTCCAGAATATGGGCAACACCGGTAGAATCTTTTGGAGGAGTGGCAAATGCAAAAGAGAACAGGTTTTCATCATCATCATTCAGAATATGAAAAACTTCCGCCCCGCTTTTTTGATGTTTTGCCCAAATGCCCTGAGCGTTAAATTCCGCAAGTTCCCTTATATCAAGGATTTCAAATCCGCTCTCCAAAACCTGGCCTTTTTTGAGACTCATACAAACACATCCTCATCAGAAAGCATTAAAATGCGGCCTTCCTCGCGGCTCATCCTGAACCATGCCAGGAATTCCCTGGCCGCAGCTTCGATTTCAATTTTGGGCACCGGCCCCATAATTTCCGCCTCTTCCATCACCCGCTCTGCCCTGCCCCTTGAAAGGTTCCCGAGTATTTTTTGGGTAAAGGGTGCCGAACGGCTTTTTATTAACAAAACGATATCCTTATCAGCCATTGACGCAAGTTTTGTTTGAATAGGCCGGTCTGCCGCATCACAAACATCTTCCAGCGTATAAAGGCGATCCTTCATTTCCCGGCTCAGGGATGGATCATCTTCTTCTATTTTTTCAAGCAGACGGTCGCCAAAGGCCAGGTCAGAATGTTTCAGGATCGCAGCCAGCACGTTTTTGCCGTCAATTTCCTTGCCGGTATCGCTGCGCCCGTAGTGCCTGGCTTTTTCTTTCAGGGCGGCTGCAACTCTGTCAATCACATCCGGGGGAGTTTCACTGAGGCGGGCTATGCGTTTTATAATTTCCAGTTTCCGCTCCGGCTCTGTATTTGCCAGCACTTCTGCGGACAGTTTCGGGGGCAATCTGGAAAACACCATGGCGCAGGCCGCAGGGCTTTCATCCTTAAAGAGCAGTTTAAGCTGCTCCGCGGAAAAATCAGACAAAAAATCGAAGGGATTTTCGACAAGCTCCGGGACTGCCTTGACGAGAATGCTCTCGCCCTTTTCCGGGCCGAACGCTGCATAGAGAAGCCGCCGGGCCTCTTCCGGGCCTCCGGAGGATAAGCCGGAATACCCGTAGGAGGGGGAAAGAAGGGAGCGAAATTCATCCAGTATCGCCTCGGCTTCTTCCGTGCTGATGCTCCTTAGGGAGACAATTTCTTTGGAAATTGCTTCCACATGGGATGGCTCAAGCTTTGAAAGGATTTTTGCCGCCTCATCACTGCCTATTAGTACCATAAACTGGGCAGCCCGTTTGAATTTGGAAGCCGGCAATTTTTCCGTATTTTCCGGTTTTAGCGCCGGCCCCAGCTTTATGGTTTTGCGGGGAGGTTTTTTCGCAGGCTCAGTTTTAGCAATCTGCTTATTGGCAACCTGTTTTTTCGCAAGCTGCTTATCAACAGGCGGCGCCGGCTGTCCGGTTTTTATAAGCCCTTCGCCGATCTCCTGTCCCATTATTTTTTTATAAGCCGCGATACCGCGGTCTGATTTTCCCATATCGACATTTTATGGTATTTGAACAGATTAGACAATGCAGCAACGAAATCGCAAATTATACTTTGACGCCCGGTATGTATGTACCCCCCGCCTTCCAATCAAATAAATTACAAAAAATCCAAAAAAACTTTCAAAAAACGCCTGGAAAAAAATCTGGTATTATTCACCAAAACAAAGATTAAAATTAAAATAAAAACCTACAATGGCGCAGGGTATTAAAAGGCGGGCATTAAATCCCCAGCATGCGATAACCCAAGGAAGGGAATTTTTTGGCAAAAGATTTTTTTCATGGATTTGCTTCCATAACGTCAGAAAACCAGCTTTATCTGGAACGACTCAGAATCTCACGGCTGCTTGAAAAGGCGGCAAAGAACCAGGTCGTTACTGTTGTGGCCGGCGCAGGTTTCGGCAAAACCCGTGCAGTATATTCTTTTGTCCGCAAATACAACGCCCGTACCGCCTGGATACAATGTTCCGAACAGGACAATAACGGAAAACAGTTCTGGAGAAATTTTACGTCGGCTGTATCCATAATCAGCAGGGAGACTGCCAAAAAGCTCGAAGCTCTTGAATTTCCCGCCACAGATGAGCAGTTTGAACATTATCTTGAGCTTCGCAAAAAAGATCTTATTCCAAACGAAAAATATATATTTGTATACGATGATTTTCAGCTTATAACCGAAAAGACTGTTTTGAGCTTTTTGGAAAAAACGATTTTCAATTCATTTCCAAATATTACTTCCATACTGATCTCCCGCAGCGAGCCGTGTTTCGAGGCAACTGAACAATCGGCAAAAAAGCTTCCGGCGCGAATCACTGTGGAGGAGCTCCTGTTCAGCCAAAACGAAATGGTTTCGTATTTTATGCTTCAGAATATCAGAACCGCTCCGCAGACAGCATCCGCAATCTATCATGATACAGAAGGCTGGGCATTTGCGATTCACCTGGCCGCCCTGGCGCTTAAAAATTCTCCGGGTGCAGCCTATGTTCCCCAGGCGCTCAGACTTAATATTTTCCAGTTAATCGAAAGTGAGATCATGCCCGGGCTTTCTGCGGAACTGCAGCATTTTCTTGTAAAACTGTCCCTGGTAAAAAATGCTACCCCTGAGCTTTTGTGGGAAATCGGGAAAGACATTTCCGTAATAAAAGAGATGAAAAAAGTTGATTCCTTTATACGATTTGACAACCGTTTGAATTCCTATCGCATGAATCTGCTTTTTATGAATTACCTGCAGGAAAGACAGAAGGAATTAAGTGAAGAAGAAAAAAAAGACGTATGGGTTAAAACCGCACTTTGGTGCGCGGCGAATAATCAAAAAATGGAAGCGATAATAAATTATGAAAAAGCAGGGGACTATAACGGCGTTATCAGAATCCTGCATACATTGCCCTTGATGCTGCCCAACAATATGGCCAGGTTCATACTTGATGTTCTGGACAGAGCGCCAAAAACCATCTATCAAAATTATCTTGAAACGATTGTTATACGCAACCGCACTCTCATCAGCCTTGGCCTTTTTGAAAAGAGCTGGGAAGAAACGCATGAAATTCTCCCCCGCCTTAAAGCTCTAACGGACAGTCCCGAGAAACATAAAATCCTCATGGCCTGTTATATGAATCTTGGTTTTATCGGCCTTATTCAGGCCAGTTATACGAACCAGTTTGATTTTATTGATTATTTCAGGCAGGCGGCTATTGAAAGCAGGCTGGCAGATATTGTTGTTAAAGCGCCGGGAAACGTGGCAATTTTAAGCTCTTACGTATGCAGAATCATAGCCCCGGCGCCAGCAGAAAAAATTGAAAAGTATATCACTGCATTGGGCGAAACCATTCCCTATTCTGTAGAAGCGCTGGGAGGCTGCCAGGCTGGCCTGCATGAGCTTGCATTGGGAGAATTTGATTTTTTCAGGGGGCTGTTTTCAGCCGCAGAAAAACATCTTCTTTCAGGTTTTGCAAAAGCAAGAGAGATGCAGCAATATGAAATTGAAAACCGCTGTCTCTTTTACCTGCTGCGTATTTATTTAAGCCGGGGAAGCAGCAAAGACATCGAAAATGTCCTCTCGCAGCTTAACGAGGAGCTGAAAGAGCCATATTACCTGAACCGGTATTATTACCACGATATTGTTACAGGATGGTTTCATGTTCAGACCGGGCGTAATGACCAGCTTGCTTTATGGCTGAAAAGCGATTATGAAAAAAGCGGGCTTAACTCCAAAACCCGCGGCCTGGAAAAACTGGTAAAGGCAAAATACTTTTTTTCTGAAAAACGATACCCCGCTGCCCTGGCTCTCATTGAAAGCCGTGAAGATGTGGAGCCTCTCCTTTTCGGCGACATCGAAATGAAAGTTCTTGAAGCTGTCTGCCGCTACCGCTACCAGGACAGAGAGGGCGCTTTTAATATCCTCGCAGAAGCTTATCAGCTCGCAGCTCCCGCCGGTCTCTTTATGCCTTTTGCTGAACTGGGTAAGGATATGCGCACCCTGACGGAAGCGGTGAGAAAGAGCATCGCCGCGGGAAGCAATATAGAAGGTCTTTCGCCGTTATGGCTTGAGGAACCCCGCCGAAACGCAGCGGATTATGCAAAAAAACTTTTTCGCTATAACGGGCAGGAGAGGACGGGAAACACGGAGGAGCGTTTTCTTTCTGCCCGTGAAAAAGAAGTCCTGACCGGTCTTTCCCAGGGGTTAACCAGGGAAGAAATAGCCGGCGCTGCATCAATTTCGCCTAACACAGTAAAAAGCGTGGTATCGAGCATTTATAACAAGCTCGGCGCGTTAAACCAGGCCGATGCCGTGCGGCTCGCAGCGGAAAAAGGCATTTTGTCTTAACACAGGAAAAAACATGAAAGAATACTTGCAGCAAAAAGACAGTCTGTTTGGCAATTCCATTTCAAGAGAGAATCAATTTATTCTGGAGCGGCCCAGAATAAATGCGCTTCTGGAAAAAGCAATCGGAAACCCGGTAGTTCTCATTATTGCCGGCGAAGGTCACGGCAAAACCCGCGCAGTTTATTCCTTCCTGCGCAGTAAAAAGATGGAAGCCGTCTGGATTTCCCTTTCGCAGCGTGATAATGATCCTTCGCACTTTTGGGAAAATGTCATCAACGCCATGAGTATTTACAATCCCCGTCTCCGCGAAACTCTGGAGGAAACAAGTTTTCCCGAATCCCCAAGCCAGATCAACCGCTGCCTCTCGGCGCTGCAGGAAGCAAGAAAAGATAACAAGAAAATTATCATTGTGTTAGATGACTGCAACCTTGTCCAGGAAGAAACGATACTCAACTTTTTTTTGAAACTTGTGACAAATCCAATTCCCGGCCATACTATAGTATTGATTTCCCGGACTGAACTTGCAGTCAATACCATGCCCCTTCTTTCAAAGGGGCTTCTCTCACGAATAGCCGCAGATGATCTGCGATTTAACGAAGAGGAAAGCGGTAATTATTTCCGCTTCCGGAACATACCGCTTTCTGCAGCAGAGCAAAATGAAATTCTTGAAGATACAGAAGGCTGGGCATTGGCCATAAGCCTCATTGCAGATGAGATGAAAAAAGAGCGCAAAAGATATAACCGCGCGCTTTTTGAAAACGGGATTTTTAAAAACATGGAAGAGGCATTGTTTGCATCGATCCCCGCTTCGCTTCAGCGTTTCCTCGTTATTCTTTCCCTTTTTGAACAATGGCCGCTTGAAGCGCTGGAAAAAATCGCCTCATCCCTGCCCGAAAAGCTTCCTCCCATGAACGAGCTCAACGAAAACATGAAGCAGCTAAGCGCCCTCATCCGTTACGACGCGTACCTGCATGGTTTCAGAATCCACCGGATCTTTTTGGATTATCTGAGGAAAAAACAAAATGAACTTTCCAAAGAGGAAATAAAAACCGCTTGTGTTATAAGCGCTCAATGGTGTATGGAAAACCGTTTATGGATTGATGCGGCTATCAACTACGGAATGGCCGGGGATTATGAGGGACTTATAAAGGCAATTTATTCTTTTCCCCGGCTATTGCCCCGGAGGGCAGCGGCATCCATTCTTGAAATTCTTAACCGGGTATTAATAGACGAAGGCCGAAACGAAAAGGACAAAAATTTTCTCTTTCTACGGCATGTAACAAGAACCGGAATGCTGGTCAACCTGGGGTTTTACACTGAATCACGGTCAGAGCTGGACAAGAGCATCCGGGAATTCGAGGCTTTGCCGCCAAGCTCTGAGAGCTCCTGGATTTTGTCCGCGTGTTACAATACACTGGGCGCGATTTCCATTTTAAGTTACCGCAAGACCAGGGATATAAGCCGTACCACAGAATATTTTCAGCAAGGCTGTTATTATTATATGCGGCATCCTTTTACAGCCTCAGGCCCCGCAACCAAGGCAAGCATAGGCTCCTATGCAAATCCGATAGGGCATCCTCCCCAAAAAGGTGAATATGAAGCATTTATCAGTGTTACGGCTGAAATTATACCCTATGCTTCCAAATCAATTGGCGGTTATCTTTCGGGAGCCGACAGCCTGTGCTGGGCAGAGTTTGCATTTTTCAAAGGAGACCTTAACACCGCTGAGCAGCAAGCCAGGAAAGCCGCCAGCAAGGCCAGAGAAAAAGGGCAGTGCGAAGTAGAAAGCAAAAGTCTTTTTTACCTTTTGCGCATACATCTTTGCAACGGCAATTCTTCAGCCTGCCGTGAAACATGGGAGCAGATGGAAGCCCTGCTTGGCAACCAGGAGTATATCAACCGTTATGTGATACATGACATCATGACCGGCTGGTTTTACGCACATACGGGTGAAACAGAAGAAATCGCTCCGTGGCTGAAAAATGAATTTGAAGAGAGCGACCTTAATCTTTTATTTCTTAATTTTGAAACAATGGTAAAGGCAAAAAGTCTGTTTGCAGAAAAAAAGTATCAGCAGGCCCTGAAATTTCTGGGACGCAAAGAGGCCAGAGAAGGGCTGGGCTCTTTTCATCTGGGGGTTCTGGAAATTACAGCATTAAAAGCGGCTATTCACAATCGAATGAAAAACGAAGCGGCTGCATTAAAGACCCTGGAAACGGCATATAAAATGTCGGTTTACAGTACCTCAGCCTCAAAACACTTCAACGAGGACTGCTCCGAAACTTTTGACATGCCCTTTATTGAGCTTGGCGAAGATATGCGCATCCTGGCAGGCATCGCGCTTAACAGCAAAATAAACACCATACCCCGCCCATGGCTCGAAACAATCCGAAACAAGGCCTCGGTTTACGGGAAAAAACTTACCCTGATTGTTGAGCGGCACAGAAGCACCAATAAAGAGAAAGAAGTCCCTTTTCTTACATCCCAGGAATCAGCGATACTGACAGGTATTTCAAAGGGATTTACCAGAGAAAAAATTGCCCATGATACATCCCTTTCGCCAAATATTGTAAAAAACATGATAAAAACCATTTATGATAAACTGGGCGCTTTTAACAGCGCCGATGCCATACGGATCGCCACCAATGCAGGTTTGTTAAAGCTCTAATTTACGGCAGATAAAGCTTTTTTTCAAAAAATATCCCTTTGGGTGTATTACGTCCTCACGCACTTTATAGAATTAAAAGCGAAAGTGAGGTAAGCTCATGAGCTCAATATCAGTAAAAACAGCGAAACTACCGCCGGCTTTACCGCTGGCGGCTGCCAAAAAAGTCACCCTTTTCAACCGCGGGGAATTTGAGCCGCTGCTTGCCAATGCCCGGCAAATGCTCAAGTTTTATATCGAGGCAATGGACTGCTCCGCAGTGATAATGGACAGATCAGGTAATGTCATAAAAACGCCGGAATACAAAAATCAGATGTTGGGCTGTACATTTTGCAATAAGCCATTTCATAACCCTTCCTGCGCAAAAAAACATTATGATGCGATGAACGAATCCCTGCGGCTTGACGGGCCCTATGTTTACACCTGTCCGGCAGATTTTATTTATTGGACAAGTCCTCTTTACAAAAACGGGCGATATGCCGGGGCGCTAACAGCAGGGCAGGTTTTATTACAGGGGTTTAAGGCGGCTGCAGAAAAAAAAACCGGCAATGTGCCCCAAAAAAGCCATGAGGAAATACAGGCCATGGCCCTGTTGCTTGGAATTTGTGCGAAGGAAATTTCTGAAACAAAAGAAGATTCAGGAGAAATGATTCATTTTAAGACACCAATGAAAAAAACCCAGGTTTCTCCAAAAGAAGAAAGTGCTGAAATTCAACTGGAAGAAGAACGGGCTCTTCTTGCTGCGTTCCGCCGGGGCGATAATGAAACAGGCAGTTTGATTCTAAAAAAGCTCATGAACAAAGTTATAGAAGCAAACGCCGAGGACAGGGAAATTATCCAGCTTCAGGCCATTGAATTAATGGTTATTTTTTCCAGAGCAGCCGCGATCCCCGATGTCTCTATCAGTGATGCCATTTTAGAAAACAATATCCGTTACCTAAAGAGGATACAGGAGTCTAAAACTCCGGAAGAGCTGGTGAATAATCTGAATTTTATTGCGAAAAGCATGGCTGGAAATATTTTTTCCTTTCAGGGAATACGCCACGCTTCAGTTCTCTTAAAGGCAGAGCGTTATATTTGGGAGAATTATACCCGGAAGATCAGCCTTGAAGAAATTGCCAAAGCTTCCGGTCTTTCAGCGCCGTATTTCTGCACGGTCTTTAAGGAAGAAATGGGAGAAAACCTGTCCAATTATCTCAATCGCCTGAGGGTGGAAAAAGCAGCGGCCTTGCTCACAGAAACGGGGAAACCGCTGAATGAAATTGCAGGGCTCTGCGGATTTGAAGATCAAAGCTGGTTTTCAAAAATTTTTAAAAATTTTACGGGGATGAGCCCCGGGAAATACAGAGAATATGGAGCCGGCGGTATCCGAAAAATATGAAAAACAATAATGCAAGAGCCAAAACAAAAACAAATCTCATATTGCAAAAAGCAAATGTGCTTATGAACGCATATTCCCGGGTTACAGGTGCATTTACCTGCATTTATGATCACAATTACCTGCCCACACAGGAATTTTCACAAGCCATGCTTACTGAAAAAAACATTTGCATCTTTTGCATTAAATACCGGAAACATTTTCAGGTAAACAATTTACGGGATCTTGCAGCCAACCCATGCAGGGAAATGCACATGAAAGCAATAAGTGAATCTCACCGCTTTGGCGGCTCTTATACTTATATGTGCAATCTGGGTTTTATGTTCTGGACCAGTCCTTTTTTTCTTAACGGAAGGTTTATAGGCGCTCTTATGGGCAGCGGTTTTACCGGGGCAGACGCCGGAGAAATCTGCACCAGGATGTCTGAAATTTGCGAAGGCACGTTAAGCGAAACGGAGCTGAAGCGCTTGCTCAGCCGCTTTCCCGGCGGAGATGCCGGGAAGATAAAAGCTTTGGCGGAACTCCTGCTTATCTGCTCGCAGTCCATTTCTGTCGGGAGCGAGGGCTGCCATGCGTCAATGAAGCGCCGCTCTCAGCAACAGACAAATTTAGCAGCCAAAATTGCAGTTATCAAAAATCAGCATCCGGATGGCACTCCCCGGCCGGCTTACCCTCTGGACAAGGAGCAGAAGCTCCTTGAAGCGCTTCGCCGGGGGGATGCAGACTCCGGAAAAAAAATACTGAATGAAATTTTGGCCTTTCTGGTTTTTAAAAACCAGGACAAGTTCAAACTTATTCACTATAGAGCGATCGAGCTGGCGGTACTTGTTTCCCGAATTGACAAAAATTTTGGTTTCAGCATAAAAAATATTCTTGAAGCAACAGATATTGAAAACCTTACTGATGCCATGCATTATATGATTGACCACGTGGCGGGACAGTCAAACAGCTTCCAGGGGTTTCAGCATGCATCGGCGCTTAAAAAAGCAAAAAAATACATTATGGAAAACTTCACCCGCAAGCTAAGCCTTGAAGAAATTGCCGGGGCTTCCGGGTTTTCAGCGCCGTATTTCAGCACCATATTCAAAGAAGAAATGGGTGAAAATGTTTCTAGCTATCTAAACCGCCTCAGAGTGGAAAAAGCAAGCCTTATGCTCACCAGCACAAATATTTCCCTAAGCAATATATCACAGGCCTGCAGCTTTGAAGATCAAAGCTGGTTCTCAAAAATATTTAAACACTATACCGGCATGAGTCCGGGAAAATACCGGAACCAGAAAGGAAAGCTAATATCAAAAATTCCTGAGCCGGGCTTTTCAGAGGAATATATCCGCAAGCTGGAAGAAAATTAAAGTGCCGGAAACGGAATTTAGTGATTATACCGGGATAATTCCCTGTAATCTATTTCCGGGTGAGTATATCTTCTTCTTTTCTGCGTTGAGTTTTTATAGTTTATGGCTTTTACGGGGCAATATTGAATACATGCAACACATTGTTCGCAATTGTGCTTAAATTGCGGCTTGTTGCTGGAAAGTTCAATATTACTTACCGGGCATACTTTTGAGCATATACCGCATCCTGTGCAATTATCACTGATGTTATAGTTTTTATCTTTGGCAGACACATTTTTCCGAAAGCTTGTGTTGACAAAAGCAAATACTTTGGTGAGTTTATTTATACTGTTAGTTTCCCTGTTTTTGATTGAATTAACAATGGGAACAAGATTTTCATTGGATTTTTTTGTGGTTTCACCGCCATTTTTTCTCATGTTATACATATTAACGTAGTTCGAAAACATTTTTAAATCGCAGTTAAAGTTCATTTTTATATCATGCCGCTTATTCACAAGCTCGTATATTTGACAGGCCGCATTTCCCACATGCCCGCCATGAGTGGCCAGA
>JGI20163J15578_10000818_pt1 | contig 12972 bp, 10 predicted proteins | sample TergutCu122P1_FD_15578 | JGI IMG/M metagenome (IMG submission 15578)
TGGGTCTGTTGGATCTGTTGGGTCAGTTGGATCAGTTGGATCTGTTGGGTCTGTTGGGTCTGTTGGATCTGTTGGATCCGTTGGGTCTGTTGGGTCTGTTGGGTCTGTTGGATCAGTTGGATCTGTTGGGTCTGTTGGGTCTGTTGGGTCTGTTGGGTCATTGGGAATTTTGGGTTGGGTTTTTCTTATGTACACCACATTCACTACGTTGTTCATTTCGATGCCAGTGATTACTGTTGCTCCGCTTCTGATACCAGGTGTGATGGTTCCATCTGGTGCGAATGCATCTAAGTCAACTGGAATCTCTTCTCCTAAAGTACCCTGTCCTTTCACACTGCCCAGGAAGTTTTCATCGCCAACACTGTTAACGTAATAGTTTACAGTGTATTCTAGATCATTCCTTACCCACTTGGCAACGAAGGTCACGTTGGAGGAAATCATGTAGTTAACAGGGTCAACTTTTTCATTTCCAACGAACCAGCCAGCAAATTGGTAACCATTGGCAGGAGTTAATTCTGGAATTGCCTTCTTTTCTTTTGCTAGGGTAGTGCTGCCACCTATAACTTCAAAGCGATAGGATGGAGGAGGTGTCAAAAAGCGTCCACCTGTCTCTGTTTCAAAGTTAACGGTGATTACTTTGATGGCAACTACTGGACTTCCATTAGAGCCAAAGTTAAACACATTGTTATAAGGTCTGTTATTATCAAATACAAATCGATAATATAAGATGCCATTTACATTTATTGGTTCTTGTCCTTTTACAACGGAAAATACATAATCATAGTAGTTATTGGACTCTTGCATGGTAATCAGTAGGTCGTTGTCTTGAAGTTGATCTACAGGAATCAGGAATTCATATTTGGTTGGGCTATTGCCTGAGCCTCCTGTAAGCGTATCCACTTTCCATCCGATGGCTTCAAAAGCTTTGAGCGATTGGTTTCCAGAGGAGTTGGTTCTTAATGAACCGATTCTTTCAACCACTACTGTATCTGTTGTTTCCGCGTATACTGCTCTTAGCTCTATAGGTCCTGTGACTTTAAGCACTCCATCTATCACGGCTACTTCTTCACCGCTGATGGCATTGACCCATTTTACAAGGTCGCTGCTTGTTGGAAGAGTATATAGTGAGCCTAATTCTACTTCTTCAGTAATCACTTTCCTAAGGGTTCCTTGCCAATAAGTGTATTTCACCATAACTGTTTCAATCTGAGTTGGAGTGATGTGGTCAGTATCTTTTGGGTCTCCTGGTTTCTCTGGGTTACTGGGCTCTTGCTTAGGTTTGCAGACCTGGCAGATCTGTGATGGATTGCCATGTAGGCAGAGAGTTTCTTCACCATCTTTCGAAGGATTACAAGTTTCACATGTTTCTGGTGCATTGCCGTGTTCACATAAGGAGGGTTCTTCACCTCCTAAGAGATTGCAAGTTTCACAGTTTCCTTGTTCCACACCGTGGGCACACCGTGTGATTTCATCTTCCTGTGTCTGATGGGCCTCTATATCGTCAGAGGCTTTTGCATCCATCATTAGTCCAGGAAGGATTGTTGTGGTAAGAAGGGCAATCATAAGTAAAATACTCCAAGCTCGTAGCATTTTAAGTTTTCTTGCTCTTCTTGATTTGCTTTCTACTCTCATGACAACCACGCTCCTTTCTCAAACTGAACATCATTGCTGCTGATTGCTTTTTCATGGCTACCAGCTGCTTTTTATGGCTACTGAATTGTTATTGCCCCAATATTATCAGACTTCGGTCACAAAATGGTCATTTTTTCTAATTATTTATTATTTTTTCAGTCTTTTTAGGATTGTGTTTTTTATTTTATATTTCTTTAATTCTTTTTTTCTAAATTGCTTGTATGTCTTTATAGATTATTGCCTGTCCAGGCACAGGGGGACTTCGTTTTATTCTTTTGGCTAGGCAGGTAAAAAAAATCTACAAGGCTTATTTCAAACCCTGTAGATCGATGTTTTTCTTTAATTATAAACGTCAAACTTTTTAGGTGATTCCTGTGTCCAAACAATGCATTTTGTACTCGAAATATGCGCCTAGATGAAGTTCTTCTCTTCTATATCCATAATCAAGTCCACCCGTCTTTGATGTCGTCCCCCTACTTCAAAGTCGGTGTCCAGCCAAGTCTCCACAATCATCTTGGCCAACTCTGCTCCAACGACCCGGGAGCCAAAGGCAAGGATATTGCAGTTGTTGTGTTCCTTTGACATTTTGGCGGTAAAGGGTTCGCTGCACACCACAGCACGAATGCCTTTGATCTTGTTGGTAGAAAGGGCCATTCCTAGCCCTGTACCGCAGATTAAGATGCCGTAATCCACCTTACCTGCCACTACTGCATTGCCTACGGTCTCAGCCACGATTGGGTAATCAAAGCTGTCTGTGGAGTGGGTGCCATAATCTACCACTTGGTAGCCTTTTTCTTTAATCAGTTGAATTATCTCAGCCTTTAGCTCTAGGGCTGAATGGTCGTTTCCGATTCCTATTTTTTTCATGCTGTTCATCCTCTTCTTTTTGTGACATGCTCCCACCACTTATTAACACATTTAAGAACACTAAATGCTCTTACTTGAAGTGGGGGTTTCTCATTCCTACAATAAGGGGGTCATATAAAGTGGTAAAAATACAATACCATCTTCCACTATAAATCAACCTGTTTCTACTCTTATTATACCAGGGAACATCCGTTCTGTAAAGGTTTTTTCCTGTCTAACTCAACCACCTAGTAGCTGCCAAACCATCAACTTGAGATGGGGGAATGCGACAGTGTTTTATTGTTCAATTTTCTCACCCTCCTTTACACTGACTATACACGAAATGCATCAATTTGGCTAGACAAAAAATCACGAAATGCAGAGAAATACTCGCATCAATATTCACGAAATGCAAAAGTGTCAAGAAAATTTTCGGAAAAGCGGTGGACATAAAATTCACATTGCCACAAGACTTTTTATCTAGTATACTAGTTCATGAAGGGTTAACACATCAGGAGTTAACGACAGCCACTACTTTTGGAGAGAAGGAGATTCATGACTTGAAGAAGAACATTGGATTTGACAACAATAAGTATCTACGAATGCAATCGGAAAACATCAAGGATAGAATTAATCAATTTGACAACAAGCTATACCTTGAGTTTGGCGGTAAACTATTTGATGACTACCATGCGTCAAGAGTGTTGCCTGGCTTTGAGCCCGACAGTAAACTTAAATTACTTAAGCAACTGAGTAACCACGCAGAGATTGTGATTACCATCAGCGCCCATGACGTTGAGAGGAATAAAATACGCCAGGATCTAGGAATTACGTATGATACTGACGTTCTTCGATTGGTTGATTCTTTTGAAATCAATGGACTTTATGTAGGCAGTGTTGTAATCACTCAGTACAATGGACAAGAAGCGGCTAACCTTTTTAGAAATAAGCTCCAAAAGTTTGGTATTAAAGTATACACTCATTATAATATAGCGGGTTACCCATCTAACATTCCTTTAATTGTTAGCGAAGAAGGTTATGGGAAGAATGACTATATCGAAACTTGCAGACCTTTAGTTATTGTTACTGCTCCAGGCCCTGCCAGTGGCAAGATGGCAACCTGTCTCTCTCAGCTCTATCATGAGCACAAGCGTGGCGTTATGGCTGGTTATGCTAAGTTTGAGACCTTTCCTATCTGGAATCTTCCTCTTAAGCACCCTGTCAACCTGGCTTATGAGGCCGCTACTGCTGACCTTAATGACGTGAACATGATTGATCCTTTCCATCTAGAGGCTTATGGCATTACCACTGTCAACTACAATCGAGACATTGAAATCTTTCCTATTTTGAATCTTATCTTTGAGAAAATCTATGGACATAGCCCTTATAAGTCTCCTACGGATATGGGGGTGAATATGGCTGGATACAGCATCATCAATGATGCCATCTGCGTAGAGGCAGCAAGGCAAGAGATTATCCGTCGTTATTATGCTGCATTAGAAGCCCTGTTGAAGGGTTCTGTCAACGAAAAAGTTGCAGAAACTTTAGAGTTACTTATGAACCAGGCAGGAGTAACTACAGCTCATCGTAAAGTAGTGCAAGCTGCCCTAGATAGAGCCGAGGATTCAGGTACTCCAGCTGCTGCTATTGAGTTGCCTAATGGGGAGATGATTACCAGTAAAACCTCCAAGTTATTAGGGGCTTCTGCTGCTCTTATTCTTAATGCAACCAAGAGATTAGCAGGCATCCCTCATAAAGCCAAAATTATCTCACCAGAGGCCATTGAACCTATCCAAAAGTTAAAAACTCAATACCTAAAAAGCAAAAACCCGCGCCTTCATATTGACGAGGTGCTTATTGCCCTGTCCACAAGTGCTGCCACTAATCCAGAAGCGGCGGCGGCTATGGAACAATTATCCAAACTGGATGGCTGTCAAGCCCATACCTCAGTGATGTTGTCCAGCGTGGACATTAAATCTTTTAAGAAGCTTGGAATTCAATTGACCTGCGAAGCGATTTATGAAACCAGGCATGTTTCTTACTCTTCTAGTTCTGGGGAGATGTATTGATTCAACTTTTTTGGAGGTTAGGCATTGGGACATCGGAAGTTTTATCGCAAATCAGACATTATGGTTATTGTCTTTTTACTCCTTATTGCCTTAGGCTTTTGGGGGGCGTTTCAACTGCTTTCTAGTGGTAATACAGAAGTGCAAGCCCATATTATCTATCAGGGTGATTTGATGATGATTATTGATTTAGAGGATGAGCCTAGAACCTTTTCTCTCTCGGAGTTTCCCTATATTGAATTCTCTCTTAACCAAGAAGGTATTGCATTTGTTCAATCCAATTGTCCTGATCAAATCTGTGTGAATACTGGGAAAATCAACCAATCTGGGCAGTTTGCCGCCTGTCTGCCTAATCAGATGATCCTTATCATTGATTCTTATAGTGAGGATGATATTGATGCCATAACAAGGTGAATCGAGGTAATCTATGAACAATATGCATAACCGTACTGCTCAATTAACAACAACTGCCATGATGTTTGCCTTAATCATGGTTTTTTCTGTGCTAGAATCTACCTTTACGCCACTTCTGGGCTTGCCTCCTGGTATTCGGATAGGATTAACGAATATCGTGGTGATGTACAGTCTATTTTTCATTAACAAACCCACTGCATTGCTGTTGGTGGTTCTCAAATCCATCTTTGTGCTGGTTACTCGTGGGGGCATTGCTGGGCTTTTAAGCCTATCAGGAGGGGTTGTGGCATTTCTTGTAATGGTTCTTCTTATTGTTATCTTCAAGGACAAAATATCCATTCTTATTCTAAGTATTGCAGGGGCAATTGCCCATAACGTTGCTCAGTTGATGGGTGCATCCCTGTTGTTGCATCAAAATCTTGTTTTGGTGTACCTTCCCATTCTCCTTGTGTCGGGAATTATTGTAGGGACCATTACAAGCAGTTTATTGCGTGTTACTTCGCCTCTAATCGTCAATCGCGATTCATAGCATAAAATCTCGATTCACCAGGAGAGGAGTTGCGAGTTCACACTGCATTTACACTATATCGCGAAAAATAGTGATTAATGGCAAATAATCTGAATAAATCACGATTGTAATAAGGTCCACCCTATGTTATAATGTATTTAAAGCATTCTGTGGCCTTTAAGATATGATTCAAATCATCGGAGGAGAGGATATGGATTTAGGAAATAGTACCAAAGGGGAACTGATAGAAATCATACAGCAACTCTTATTAGAGCGAGATGGAGCAAGTTTTGAAAAAGCAGTATCTCAGAATCAAAAATTAACCTTCCAATATGCCACAAGCTATTTCGCAAAAAAGAAGCTCCCTTTTAATGAGGAGCAGAAAATCAAATTGGGATTGATTAATGAAGAGGGCCAGTACACCAATGTGGGATTGTTGTTATCCGACCAATGTGAACACCGTGTGAAGTGTGCCATATTTAGTGGAGAAGGAAAGAGTCGCTTCAGAACAGGCAAGGAATTTTCTGGTTCGATTCTTCGACAGCTGGAAGGTTCTTATGAATATATTAATTTGTACAATACCATTAGTGTTAATTTTAATTTTGAAGAATTAAACCAGATGGAGAATCGTGACTATCCTGAAGTGGCCATTCGGGAAGCCTTAACCAACGCATTGCTTCACAGAGATTATAGTTACTCAGGCAACACTCTTGTTAATATGTTTACCAATCGATTGGAGATTATCTCTATAGGGGGCTTGGTAAGCGGCCTAACCATGTCAGATATTAAGAGGGGAATTTCCCAAACACGCAACAAAATCCTCACAGGTGTATTTTATCGTTTAAAGTTGGTAGAAAGTTATGGTATGGGAGTTGGGCGAATAATAGAGGAGTACAAGGGTAAAGGAACACCCAGGTTCAATCCTGAGCAGAATTCATTTGTTGTGGTCTTGCCCAATATGAATGTTAAACCAAGTCAGGTGGAAAATCAAATCACCAAAGAGATGATTACAGAAAAACAGGTTCTTGGATTATTTGAAGACAAAGAGATGATTTCAAGAAAAGATGTAGAAGAGCTGTTAAATTGTTCTGGCTTTCCTGCCAGGAAGGTGCTGACTGCATTACTGGAGCAAAGTAAGATCCAAGCAGTGGGGAAGGGAAGGTCCACCAGATATATTCTGCTGGACTAGAGAAGACAAAGAGGAGAAAAATTAATTTTAACAATGTCTCCCTGTTTTGGGATGTACTTAGTCATCCGACACCTCTCTTCCTTGTGGGCTCCATAGCTCCTCCCACTCTGTCTCTTCATGCCAAGACATGTGTGGTAATTTATCGGCATAAGGGTCTTCCAATTTAGGAACCAACAAGATATTGCCATGTTTGTCTTTTGACGCAAAATATACTGCATTCACTTCCACATTCAATTGTGAAGGTATGCCGATTACCGTCGAATTACCTTGTTTGCGTGTTTTGGTCTCTAACATATCAAACACCTCCTTTCTCTGTTTTAGACAATTATACCATTAAAATCATATCCACAACAGGATGTTGTGTTATCTCACACCGCTGGGAATTCAATAATCACTTTAAACAAGTCTCCGTCCAGATATAGTCTGAACTCACCACCTTGTAACTGGGTCAAGCTCTTGGCAATGGATAGGCCAAGGCCGCTTCCTTCTGTGCTTCTGGACACATCACCGCGGATGAATCGCTCAGTCAACTCTTCTGCTGTAATGTTCAAAGGTTGCTGGGAGATATTCTTCAGAGAGTACACAATGGTTTGTTTCTCTCTGGTTAAATCTCCATATACACGACTTCCTGGCATGGCGTATTTCTCTACATTGTTGAAGATGTTCTCAATTACTCGCCACATTCGTCTTCCATCTACATGAATCACAATGGGCTCAGTAGGGATACTAGAGATTAAGGTTAGATTCTTCTTCTCAAAACGCTCTTTGAATTCTCCTTGGGCTTGATGTAACATCTCCCCCAAATTGATATTGGTTTTTTCAAAGGTAATGGTACCACTGCTTAGTTTGGATGCTTCAACCACATCTTCTGTTAATATCTTCAGCCTCTGTGCCTTCTCTTCTAATATCAGGATATATCCTTGTAGTTTTTCATCTTCTAGGTTCCCTCTCTTTAACAATTCTACATAATTAATAATAGAAGTAAGAGGTGTTTTAATGTCATGCGACACGTTGGTGATCAAATCGGTTCTCATTCGCTCGCTGCGCATCCCTTCCTCGATGGCCTTTTGCAAACCACTACCAATACTGTTGACCAGCTGGGCAGTTCTATAAATCTCACCATGCAATCCTGTTAGTGGAATCTGATAAGCAATATTCCCCTGGGCTATCTCTTGAATCCCTTTGGAAATCTTTTTTCTGTCTACTGCTCTCTTCACAATCACAAATATGGCCAAAGCATTGGATGCAAACATCATAAGAAGTATTAAACCGTGGCCATTGCTAATCAAAGCTAACCAATGAATTCCAATGAACCCTGTAATCAACAAGAACGCTTTGAGCACCACATCTCTGTTGGACCAAAACTCACCAAAATGCTTCATTACCCAGCCCAACAAGCTGTTGCTCCATAAGGTTTTGGCTTTGATTCGTCGTACCAGGCTTAGGTAACCAACAAGGAATAGAGCTAATGTTCCCATAATGTAGATACTGACAAAGGTTACATGCCTTAGATTGTGGCTCCACCAGATGATTCGATTGCCAATATCTAGCAAAACAGTAATAAACAACCAAGCCCCAATGGTTACCCCTGCTCCAATCTCTGTTTTCCAATCATCAAACCAATTCAGATTCACTTGATCGTTTCTGTTGTTTCTTCCTGCCACAGCCGTTAACCATATGAAGCTAATCAGCAGAACAGGAACAGATATCAAAAATAGCCAAGCAAAATCACCCAGGAACATCATTCCCATTTGAGCGTTATCTCTTTCCCAGTAGAAACTATCTCGCAATGGCAGGTTCATATCTACTGCTCCTACAAAGATCATTCCTTCTTCTAATCCCAGATGGCTGTTTGCTCGAGGGAAGCGTGAAGAGAGGTTAAGATTGCTCTCAAACTCTGCCAATGTATCCCTAATAATAACGTACTTCATGGCATCATCTGTGCGAATGCTGGCTATGCTGTCTTCCAGTTGGTCAAAGTTCTCCAAAGCACTGCGGTTACTTTTAATGATTTGTCTTTCTGGATCTATAATCATATAAACAAAGTTGGTATTCCCTTCTGTCCAACGATGAAACAGCCAGCTTCTTTCGCCAAAGCCTCTAAACCCTCTATGCTCCCAATGTCCCCATTGACCCCATATATCCTGTACAATCGCATAGGTGGCAGGTTCACCTTCCACCCAAAAGCCTCTATCTTCCACCCAGATAACACTGATGTCCCACTCACTTTCAGGATCACTTATTTCAATCACATCTTGATTGCGCCCAATATGAGCAAACCATTCCCCATTGACCCATATGGAACGAGTTCCGTCTCGCTCCAGCTCAATGACAACTTCATCATCTATACTCACTTCTCCTAAGGGGAAAACAGGAAAATTATCAACTATCTCCTGCTCGTTAAAGAGCACAACTCTTCCGCCAAAGTTCACTCCCGTTACATCATGAACTGCCTCATTAAAATGCATCTCAAACTGAAGAGAGTCTTCGAACTGCTCTGGTACATCAAATATATTTCCAGTGAATCCACTTAACACCATAATGGATAAATAGATGGTAATCACAAGTGTTGTGCAACATGTCAGTAAAATTAAAAACCCTTTTGTTATAGCACTTTTATACCAACCTTTCATGAAGGCATCACTCCTTTCAAACTTCCTTTTCAATCTTATACCCGACACCCCAAACTACTTTTAAGTAACGAGGATCCTTCGGGTTAATCTCTATCTTCTCACGGATGTTCCGAATATGAACTGCCACTGTGTTGTCCACACCGATGGCCTCTTCGCTCCAGATGGATTCATATATTTGATTGATAGAGAGCACTCGTCCTTTATTCTTCATCAGTAACAACAATATATTGTACTCTAGAGGAGTAAGCCTTACTCCTTCTCCATCTACCGTAACTTCCTTGGATTCATCATCTATCCTTAAGCCACCAACCGAATATATATGATTGGGTTCTTCCACAACTGCTCCTCCAAGCTGAGTAAACCGTCGCAGTTGAGATTTCACTCGGGCCACTAGCTCTAGGGGATTAAATGGCTTGGTCAGGTAATCGTCTGCCCCTGCATTTAAGCCAAGGATCTTGTCTGCGTCTTCTGATTTTGCCGATAGGATGATAATGGGAATAGGGTTGCCTTCTCGAACCTTCAAGGTAGTTCGGATTCCATCCAGCTTGGGCATCATCACATCAATAACCAACAAATGTACTTCTTCTGAGTTCAATAGATTTAATGCTTCCATTCCGTTGTATGCTTTGAGCACTTGATAACCCTCTTGTATCAAGTAAATCTCTATGGCATCAACGATTGCTTGGTCATCGTCACAAACTAAAATATTGTACATTCCTCTTCTCCTTATCTGCATGCCACTTACGCATCTTAGTCCCATTTGTCCCTATCTTGTAACACAAACCGCAGTATCTTAAAACTTAGGTTTACTACCGATGGCATGGTTAGTGCATTATCGGACGAGATTTCCACCTGTCAAATATCACGCCCTTTGCTGGGCGCACTAGTATTTCAATCTCATCATCACTCTTTATAGATAACTACAGTATACACGAAAATCCATGGCTTGTGATAGAAAATATTGCAAAACTAGCAACAAGTTATCCATGAGAAATATCTTCGGTTAGCTCTCCCATGTTTAGTCTGAACACGATATCTGACTGTTCGGCCACCTGTGCAGAATGGGTCACTACAATCACACATTTGTTGTGTTCATGAGCGAGTTTTTTGAAGATGTCTACAATCCCCTCTGCCATCTCTTCATTGACATTTCCTGTTGGCTCATCTGCTAATATTAAGTCTACATTGGTGGATAAGGCTCTTGCGATGGCCACTCTTTGCTGCTCACCACCTGAGAGTTTATCCACAGTACGGTTGGCTTTATCCTGGTTGATTCCAATATAATCTAGAAGGTTATAGGCAACTGTTTTGTCGTCACCAGGTATAGGGTTTTCTGTGACGCTCATGGCCACCTGAACATTTTCTAAGGCCGTCATAAATGGAATCAGGTTGTAGGACTGAAAGACAATGCCAATCTTGTTTCTGCGATATTTCTCATAACCTATCCTCTCCAGAGTTTGATTCTCGTATATCACTTGTCCTGCACTTGGTTTATCAAGGGCACTGAGCAATGACAGTAAAGTGGTTTTCCCAGAACCTGACGCCCCTAAAATGGTGTAGAACACGCCTCTTTCAAAGGAGCAGGTATTATCCTTTAGTATATATCGCTGTTGATCTCCATCTTGGTAATAGTAACTTACATTTTCTATGGCTAATAACTCTTGATGATTTAAACTTGTATTCATGGTTTCCTCCTTAGGTGTAGGTGAGTACTTTTCGGAAACTCCCTATTCTCTATCTTAATGGTAAATGTTTCAACAAATGCGAACAAATCAGCATACGAAGAGTTTCCGAAAGTACTCTCGATAAGATCACAACATTATCTTCTTAGGGTTCATCTGTAACACATAAATCATAGGGATGACAGTGGCTAACAGGATGGTTCCAAACCCTACCCCGAAAAACAGAAGAAGGGTAAAAGGACTCAACGAAACATCGTAACTGTCTACAATATCCTGATCGGATACATCGGTTTGAAAGCCCATAGCAGCAAATCGATCCCAATGTCCTCCGTGGATATTAGCATCAGCCACCCGTTCTTGTTCCATGGCGATATCGTTCATCAGCATATTTTCTGACACATTGGTGGCAAGGATATTTCCTATGAACAAGGCCACCAGAATGGCAATAAAGGAAACTGTTACAATCTCTACTAAGAATTGGGAGATAATCTTCCTCTTCTTCTCCCCTAAAGCCAGGTAGATGCCCACTTCACGTCTACGGTCTCGCAAGAATAGCATAATCAGCAAGGTGAGAATGGTAAGAGCCGCGCCTATGGCTACAATAAGGATCATCATGGTAAATCCTCTCATGGTGTCCAGTGCCAAAAGCACAGGCCTGAGGGAATGACCAGTATCTAACACGCGGAAATAAGCGGGTGTGATACTTTCTACCGCCTCTCTAAACTGGGGCAACTCAGCAGGATTATGCAGGGTGAAGAAATTCTCCCACCAAACCCATTCATCATCTTCCATGTCTCCAAAAATTTCTGGATGCACCTCTCTTAGGGCATCACCACTAAAGCGAAGAGCTACCTCTGCAAAAGAATTGGGAACATAGATCCGATTATGCATATCTTTGACGAGCCACCTGGTAGACCAAGGATCATCCATATCGGGGAGAGAAATTGGCCGAAAGATTCCAATCACCTCTATATCATAAGATTCACTCATAAAAACATCTTCTTCTGTTAAATAGTCATCCCACATTCTCATCTCTGCTTCGCGGGTAAAGATGACATTTCTAAGAGACAAGGTGGATCCTACAGTAAGGTTATTCAGCCTAGCAAACTCTTCGGATATTAGAGCCACCGTAGACAAGTTGTTAACCTCATCAGCAGTAAACACCCGCCCATTCACCAATTCAATAAGGCCATGCTCCATATCCATGATGTTAGGGTTTTGTACCCCTCTTAAGAAGTGGCTGGTTCCAAAAGATTCTCCTTGAACCCACCGGCCTCCTTCTATTACGTCATCACCTTCTACTTCTGGCTCGTATTGTTCATAAGGACCAAAGAGTCCAAAGCCTGTAAAATAATCGTAACTCTTTACATAAGGTAAGGCTCCAATCTCTCGAATTAAGTCTGTGGATAAGCTGGAAACTCTCTGATTAGGATCCTCTGCCAGTTCGTGAAACTTATCCCAATCCACTTCTACCATGGCAATGGGTAGCATGCTGTTCACAAGATTGGTTTCCATGTTTTCTGTTGCTTGATTGGTGGTAATTGCCCCAGAGATAACGCTCCCTAAGATGAGTACGATGAGAAATAAAAGGCAACCTTTTCCAATATTTCGCGTAATGCTAACAAAAGCTCTCTTTAAATAGTTCATGGTTTTCTCCATTTCCTTTCTTTGTTATTAGAGACGACAGGGTCGAACTTATGAAATCATCTCTGTCTGACCCAAGGCTAGGAGAATTCTTCTAAGTTACTTCCTAGCTTTGAACCTATGATAAGATAGAAGTATGAAAATAAACTATTGAAATTTCTGAAGATTTTCTTAAGATTTATTTTTAAGATTTATTTTTAAGATGACCGAGTCAAATACAAAACGGCTCGGTCATCTTAACATTACAAAACACCACAACTTCAAAACCTAGTTGTGGTGCACTTAGCTATTACTATAAGTAGAGCCTTATATCCCCATAGATGAATCAAGGGGCTTTACGGTTAATTCATCTATGGGC
>JGI20163J15578_10000819_pt1 | contig 12958 bp, 8 predicted proteins | sample TergutCu122P1_FD_15578 | JGI IMG/M metagenome (IMG submission 15578)
GAATTTTTGACTGCGGCAGCCAAACAAGTTTTGCAGGATGCCGGGTCAATCAACATAAGCGAGTTAGTCACGATTTTCTTGAGATATGTCGAAACCGACTTGACTTACGGCGAACTTATTTGGTTTGCCAGAGCTATGCTAAGAATGGATTATGAAAATATAAACTTCCATATGATGCCGCATAGACCTGACAGCGTCGGCGGAATATCTTATGTTTCTATCGCGCTTGAGGAGTGGCTTGAACTTGTAAATGAAGTGCTAAATCCGTTCAGTTACCAAATTACTCCGGAAAGCGAGACTTTAAGTATACTAACTCGCGGTCCGGACGGACGGCTTTTCGTTACTGATGACAATTGGCGAGGTACCAGAAATTGGGGGCAGGGAACAGTCAGACCCCCAACTGCCCCTGCTACCACCACAACACCACTACCTTCCACAACTGTTCCGGCAGCGCCACCACCGCCGCCACCAACTACCACTCCACCTGCGGAAACCCAAACTCCTCCCGCAGATACTACGGAACCCGACGATATAGACGAACCGTATGCTCCGCCTTATGACGAAGACCCGGTAGATATACCACCTGGCGATGAGCCATATCCGACTGATGACAACTATGAAGGCTCTGATACACCGCCGGAAACTCCTACGGATACGACAGAAACACCGCAAGATGAATCTCCCCAACAGCCGGATCCGCCCCAAGAAGAGGAATCGGGAGATACAACACCTACAGACAATTACTAAAATTAATATTGAGGGGAATATTTATTAATGCTATCACCACTTGAAATTTCAAAAATTGTAATTGAAACCCTTGACGGCAAAAAAGCAAAAGACATTAAACTGCTTAGAACAACAGACGTCACGACTCTGGCGGATTATTTTATAATCTGTACTGCCACATCCTCTACTCATCTCAAAACCCTCTCGGATGAAGTGGACGAAGTTTTGAAAGAAAAAGGCGAGGCAGTGCTAAGGCGTGAGGGGCATAGAAGGGGAGATTGGGTACTTCTCGACTTTGCCTGCGTTGTTGTGCATATATTTCTACAAGAAGCGCGCGATTTCTACACACTTGAACGCATTTGGAGCGATGCCGAAGATGTCGATATTTCGGAATTTATACAAACCGAAAACATTTAACTTCGCTCAGATATCTTTCGCCTCTCTTATGTAACAAAAATAACCCAAAGGCAAAGCGTATGGGGCGGCACTCCATAAGACAGTACGAAAATCTTAATCAAATATGGGATAGCTGCTAAAGGGTGTCTAAACAACAGCATGATTGGAAAAATCAGTCATGCTGTTGTTTTTATAATAGAAATAAAATATTGTTCGAACTATTCAATCAATGAGCCTTACGAATCAACCTTTTCAAAGGTTTCGGAAATAACAAGCGAAAGGGCTACTACTTTCGATTTTGACATAACACCCATCTCTCTTTGCAGTCATCTTAAGATTATTGTATAATAACTATCAATTCTCTGAGGTCGCTGATAGTATAGGTAGGCTTAATGTCTGTCGTTGATTTCCTGCCATTTGGATTGTAGTAGCATGTGTGTATTCCAGCATTTATGCCTCCTTTAATATCAGAAGATAGCGAATCTCCAACAATCAACATTTCGCTTAAATTGGGCTTGTCAAGTTGTAAGAACACATGATTAAAAAAATTTATGTCTGGTTTCTGAAAACCAATATCCTCTGATACAATAATTGATGATAAGTACTTCGCTATCTCGGACTTCTCAATGCGAGCTTTTTGGGTTTCGCCTACTCCGTTTGTAACAATGACTAGTTTAGCAAGTGTTGCTAAGTATTTACATACTTCTGCCGCGTAGGGCATTAACTCGCATTGATTTTTAAGTGCGGTTTGATATATTTCATTTGCATCAATTCCATTGATTTTTCGGCCAAAAGATTCGAAAAATTTAGCAAATCGTTCTGATTGAACTTGAGTTGTGGTTATCTCTCGACGCTCAAAGGCACTCCACAGCGCATGGTTGATATGAGTATAGCTTGAGTATAGATTTGATGAATAGTCCACTTCATAATACTCCAAAACAACTTTGAAGCATGAGTGTTGGGCACTATCAAAGTCTAGCAGTGTGTTATCCGCATCAAGTAGGATATATTTGTACATTACAAGATCCTCCCAAAGTCATTGTAGATGTCATTTGAATATTTCATATCCCTTTTGCTTTTGTTTTTGCTCGTACTCAAGGAGATAAGATAACTTCTTCCCTTTATCAAGTTTCTCGATTAGTCTATTTGCCAACATATCCGTAGCCTTTACAACGTCCATCAGAATTTTGTACCTGCCAGAGTAGCAATCCAAATATAGTTCAAGCATAACATCAAGATTCACCGCCTCGGAAAACAACCCAAACTCAAACATTTTTTTCTTTGCGGCATCGATGGCCTCTTTTTTTACCAACTTCAGAAAGTTGAAAAGAGAAATATATCGGGAGAGCGATGCAATGTTGGCTTCCATCGCTGGTCTTACGCCTCTAAGCGTTGGATTTTGCACTGTCCAAATAAATGCGTTTACATATCCAATAAACTGTCGCCAATCATTGTCTTGACTAAGTATATAGACTTCACTCCAGGGCAATTTGCAAATTAGACTATAGAGCTGAGGGTATGTTTTCTCCAGTAATCTTGTCAGCCACGCACCAGTTAGCTGATTAAGCACAAACGAAAGAGGGATCGCATCATTTGTATCTGCATTCGCTAATGCAAATGCCCTATCAAGTAGAGTGGTCACAAAATTCATTTTTTCAGGCGATGGGCTAAATTCTGTTGTAATGCATTCCTCTACTACAGACCGCTGAAAAAGACCACTAGAGTCAGTAGCAAGTGCCTCAATTTTATGTACCATCCCAGTAAAAACTAGCTGTTCACTTGGATGTAAAGAGCTACAGAATGAATCATAATATTTTCCCAGAAGTTCTAGTATGTTGCTGCGAAACAAGTCATCCGTATCTCTTTCTTTCCGAATGAAAACATCTTGCGACCCAAGTGAGAGCATTTGAGGCAAATAAATTCCAAAAAAATTATCGGTGCGCTTATCTGTATATGCTCGATACTCAAAGTGATTTAGGAGTTGTTCTTCACTCATGTTTTTCTCTAGGACTTTTTTTCGATTTTTGAAATAATTTTCAGCTTTTCCTCTGTGTTTTATTGTATCTAACTGGAGTTTGATTTTTTTGTTTGCCCAGAAATCATCTAACTGTATCAGCAAACTTGCAGTGTCTCTTAGCTTGATACATGCTGGGACAGAAAGGCAAAGCGTGTCTGAAGAAAAAATTAACAAATCAAAGCGGAGACGTTTGCCTAACAACTCAACAGAGCGATTTCCGTGTGTTTCGTGGTCCAAATAATCAATGTAGAATAACATTCCATACCCTCCTCTCAAAAAACGAGTTGGTTTTGCCGAGCATCTGATGTTCAAGTTCACTTTTTCATACGGAATAATACAAATATTGCGTATCTCCATCGGTATTGTAGTTTGAACGCAAACACGATAACCTCACCGATAATAACAAGGTTCATATTTGCTCCACTTTGGTAGAGAGTAAGAGATTCGAACTTTTGGGTAGTTGCCACCAAACGGTTTTCAAGAGCTGTGGGCTTAGTTCTGTCGCTAAGAATAAAACAACAGACTAGCTATTCAATAAATCCACAGTATGCTGTTCAGATAAATGGGCATGTTCACCTCATACATTAAAGATCTTTGAGTTCTGCGAACTTCTCAGCCATAGTTGGATTTTTGCGAGTCAGTCGCTTAATTGTGAGGTCATCCATTTTATTTTCCGCAGTAATTAAATGTTTATCGGACATAGTTAGCGCATCCCGAGCTTTTACTAGATCGTTAATTGCTTTATCAATCTTCTCAATTGCCTCTGCGTGTTTCTTTCCAGCATTTTTCACAGTCACAAGAAAACTGTTCTTCCAGTTGTTTACATCATCTTCAAAAGTGGTAATGTCAATATTTTGACTTCTGATAACTGCAAGTTCATTCTTTATTTCAAAGGATTTCTCGGCAGCATTTTTAAGTAGTGTAATCATCGGAATAAAAAACTGCGGACGAATAACATACATCTTTGGGTATAGGTATGAAACATCTACAATACCTTGATTGTACAAATCGCTATCAGCTTCGAGTGTGGAGACAAGAATTGCATACTCACATTTTTTTGCATTACGATCCTTGTCTAGCTTCGCAAAAAAGCTCTCATTCTTTTGCTTCTTTGCAGTTTCTTCGCTTTCGTTTTTCATTTCAAACATAATAGAGATTGATTCAACGCCTTCGGCTGGATGGCGGAAAACAAAATCACCCTTAGTGCCGCTACTGGCATCATTATCTTTGCCGAAAAATGAATTTGGGAAAGCGGCGGCGCGGATTTTGTTGAACTCATTCTGACAAAACTGTTCGAGCGATTCGCCGATCCCTTTTGTAGATAACTCAATTTTCATGTTCTTAATGCGCTCGATTTCATCATCTTTATATTTGAGCATTTCCTCATAACGGTTTTTCATGGACTGCGTTTCGGTTTCCTTGTTAGCAAATTGGATTTTAAGATCATCGCGCTCTTTAACTGTTTCAGCAATTTTTCTGGATTCTATGGCGACCGCTTCGGTAACGGCTAGTTGCTTTTCGGTTTCTTTATTTTTCAATTCAAAAACCAATGCGTCACGATCTTTTTCAACCTTTGCCACAGCTTCCGCTATAGCCAAGTTTTTTGCTGCTTCAAAGGCTTCGATTTTTGCCTTTAACTGAAAAATCTCAGCATCCTTTTTTGCGACACCTTCTTGAATTACATTTTTAGTTTTAGCCTCGGCGAGCTTAACGGCGTTTTCTCTTTCGCGCTCCATAAGGGATTCGCGCTCGCGCAATTCTTTTTCAAATTCTTTATCGCGAACTTGTTTAATAATATCAGCAAACCCGGATTCGTCTACTTTGAATAACTTGCCACACTCTGGACATTTAATTTCATTCATCTTATTCGCCCCTCAAAATCAATTTTCTAAAGAGAACATTTAACTGGATGCAGTTGGTAAATGTATGGATGCTACATTCAAATTCTTAATTTCTTCATTCTAAGTTGGAGGGCATCTTTTCCGCCCTCCAAGATGCCAACTATATCTGCCCTTATCTGTTCATCTTCAATTGCCCCTGCGCTATATGAAAAATCATTGTTTTTATATTTGGCAACAATGATTTCTTCGCTATCCGCACAAACAACAAGACTTCCATTGTGGGAGACTATAAAGATTTGCCGTTGTTCTTTTTGCCTCTTAATAAAGTCTACAACACTTGTCGTTACGCCACTTGTATCAAGGTCATCTTCGGGCTGGTCGAGCATAATAGGATAATGATTTTGGTCGAACTTGAAAATTAGCTCTAGCATGGCTATGGCTTTTTGCCCGCCTGTCATATTGCGGAATTCAGTGCTGCCACCCTTGGTTTTGATTGAATCAAGAAAATCTATGTCGTAAGGATTATTAAGCAACTCATGTACAGCTTGCTTCTTGTCAACATTGACTTTGAGAACAAATTTGTCATCTAACAAGTCGCTTAATATTGCATCGAAGTTGTTTTCTAATAAGTTGCGATTTTCACCGTTTAAGAAAGCCTTTGATTCTAAACTCAAATTTTGATTCCGGTTTTGAGCTATATTATTAGATATATAATTATCAAACTGCTGGCTCTTCTTGTTGATGCTTATAGCAATTTCAACAAATTCAAAACTATCAAAGTTTACCGTATCAAAATATTTTTTCTGCTCAGTTTGATATGCGAAGTAATTAGATCTGATGGTAGCTAATGCTTCGTTTTTGTTTTTCTTTTTTTCTGCAATTAACTTTAGATTTTCTTCAATTTGCTTGTTGTTTTTTTCTAACTCCAGTTTTTTTTCGGTTAAAGTGCTTAATTCCTTTTGTTGCTCAAATTTTGGTTTTAGCTCTTCAATAGTCGTTTCTGCAATTTTTAGTTTATTTTCCGTGTCGGCTTTTTGCTCGTTAAGTACAACTTTTTGGTTCTCCACAATTTCGGTTAAGGATTTTTTGCTGCTATCCTCCAATTTCTTATTTATTTCAATCTTTAGTTCGTCGGATAAACCAAAAAATAGTGAATCTGGAATTTTTACCGTTTCAGCATGAGTAGAGATATTACCGAGTATCTCAATGTCTTGCGTAATAATTTTAATTTTCGCAGATAAGTTTTTTTGAGCTGTGGTTGCTTGCTGATACCGCTCATTGTCATCATCGGTAATTTGATACTTCTCACTGATTGTCTTGATACTGGCCGTGATGCTTTCAAGCTCAGACCTTATATTAGCGACACTTCCTATGTTCTTATTGTCTTCTTCCAGTCTTTTAATATCGTCAAGGTCTATAAAAACACGATTTATTAAATCGCTAATACTTAATCCGTTACTATTAACAAATGCCTTAGCTTTGTCTTCAGCATTTCTAAACTCATCGTTTGTTCTCAGTAAAGCAATTAGGAAATTATAACGCTCTTGCTCTTTTTCGTTTTCATCATATGCGAGGTTGCTCAGATAACCTTGCGGAAGGTAAAAGGCTTTTTTCGGGTTATCATCTGTACCGTTATTTTTAGAACCGTCGCCCCATATAACCTCAAGATTTTCTCCAAAGACTGTATTGCGCCACCCTATATCACTTATGGCTTTTTCACCGACTCTATTTCTATAATTGTCTTCGTCAATTTTTGAAGCAATCGCTTTCAGTAATATGGACTTCCCGTCTCCTCTTTTGCCAATTATTGAGACTAAATCATAATTAAACGCTATTTCGACATTGTTATCGCCATATACAATTTTTTCAATGATCATGCCTTTGCTCTTGATGCTGGCGGGATTGTTATCTTGAAAGCGTGTTCGTTCGGCAGGACTAAACAACACCTGTATTAGCCCCTCAAAAGTGGGTTGAGCTTTCACCCATGTGAATTTGCTACCAATATCATCAAGTTTATGCGCGTCTGAGCCTTGAAAAATCGGTTTTATAGGCTTGCTCTCATCTTTCGTCCAAAACTCATAGTCCTTTTGGATATTTTCTTCACTGTTGGAAGAGTGGATAATAAAGTCAGAGTTATTGCATATGCGGTCTGGAATTGATGCCGAACGCGATTCGCCCTTACCGCGTGACAAAAATCCACACATAATGGATTCCCTAATGCCTAATGATTCACTGTTTATCGTTTCTATCAATTTCTCAAAATCCACATACAAGCTGTTACTTTTCAGATCATCATCTGTGAGATTTGAAGCCTTTGCAACTTCTCCGTCGGCTTTGTGAACATCAAGGTTGGATAAAAATGTGTTTATTTTTTCTATATTTAATGCCGAATCAAATATTATATGATAATCACATAATTCGCTTTTTTTATTGTTATGACTTAACCTAAGCTCCAAGTTCGGGAAAACAGTAACACCTTTTGCTTCAAGTTTGGCTTTTATGTTATCATCACCGCTTATTTCGCCATCAGCAAACTTGAAATAATTTGTCAATCCGACAGCAATAATGTTCGAATCAACAACCTTTTTGACAAAAGCTTCAACAGTAGTTGTGCCAAATTGATTTGCAAGCCAAGATTTTGGTGTGTGTATATGCAAATCCCATTTTCTCCACTCAGAGCCACGTTTATAATTCAATTCGCCTGTAATCATTTGCTTTTCCCTCTCTTTGACCGCTCTGATTTTGTCCGGGCGTCATCCGGCTTTTGTGCATCTACGGGCATAAGCCAAGTGCGCCCGGCTTTAACCGCACCATTTATTCGCCCTTCCTCACAAAGGATTGCAACACGGCGTTGAGATATTCCCCAAAGCTCCGACGCTTGTTTTGTCGTTAAAAACTCCATGCTATTCACCTCGACTAACTATGTCTATAATTATATTCTTTTGTCGGAATAAAATCAAGAGGTTTTGCAATGGTTTTTACTTTACGCATGTACGCCGGGAAACACGGCGTACCCACAAATACATGGATGTACGTTTCATACACCCCTACAGTATGTTTTATGACGTAGGGGCAATTGAGCAAGGGAATCTGTTTCGTTATTCCCCTCCACCGTTAACTGCAGCGGAGGATGAGATGGGTCGTGAAATACGCCCCCCTCTAAGTTTGAATATAAATGTGTCGATAATCGCACTCCCTATTTTAGGGCATCCCATTTTAAGATTCCACCATAAACGATGACTCCGTGAAACACAGGCCACTTATAACTCCCGCTCCCCGAAACAGGGAGTACGTCCTAACTCTAAGTTAGACCGTAGACTGCATTCTGTTGAAATTAACTCTGAGCCTAATTTAAGCTTAGGGTCAACCTTATATTCAGAAGCAAAATAAAATTAAGTTTTCTCCGATGCTATCTCCGATGTTGTCATCGGAGATAATCACTTTCGGACGATAAAGCACGGCCATAAAACTAAGCGTCAACATATCTTCTGCCAATGCTGATGACATCACACCGGCTTTTTCTTTGTCCGAAACTTTTGGCTTAGGCGCAAATTCACAAATATTTCAGAGAACAAACACCCCCTCAAAACGCTCGAATTTTAACGTTAGATAGAGGGATGTTTTTTCATTTCATTTTCAAATGACCTACCAAAACACCAAAATTTTAACGTTTAGTAGAGAGGTGGAGTCTACCTCCGCTCCTTTACGAAAATAGTTTCAGCGCAAATTGTGAAAATACATGTGCAAATCCTGTGATTTTCAACGTTAAGTAGAGGTTGTACAAACCCTCGATTTTTGACGTTATATAGAGGGGCAAAAAAATATTTTCAACAACATCTGAAAACCACCCTTACAAAAACCATTATTTTTGACGTTATATGAGAGGAGTTGATACGACAACCGAAGATCGCAGCCGGTACAATACCGAATACTGTCACCTTTGCATTAACCCATATTTTGAAGAAATGTGGCGCAGGGGCAATATTCGAGAACACGCATCCCCTGTCAAACAAGATATGGTGCAGGAACTATACCGGGATGAAAGCGGAAAATCGAAGATTCAATAAAGTTGGCACTTACGCAAAATGATTTTTTCTTCCGAAAGCACATTTAGGATTTTACGTCTTTTACACTCCGCAGGAGTGTCAGCAGATGGCGAAGCCAGCTTAACAATTAACTCGGTCACGAGGTAATTGAGAGGGTCTGGGATACTTCCCAGCAAGCATTTTTGCAAATTTGAGCGCAAGTGAGAAATTGAAAAAATTGTATGTGCTACAGCGCATACACTGCTTGCTACTCTTTTATCCGGGACTTTAGCGAATCAGCCCACCCAAAAACTCAAATCAGAAAGGAACATGATAACTTGACAAAACAATTCGACCAACGAGGCAACATCATAATTAAAATCCCACTTTGGCAGGAACTACCGACAATAACATTACGACAGGAAATTAGTGGCACAGAATACACTGTTTCCTGTAGCTACGATGGCACTCAGGCTCTTCCTGCCAAGTTGCTAAACCTAATGATGCAGGAAAGTAAATATGGCGATGAAAATAATTAGCACATTTTTTTAAAAAATGGAGGATTGATAGTGACAAAAAATAAAATGCGCGCTACACTTGAAACAGACACTCCTATGGCAGACTGCCCCCAAAAGGAGGATAACAATTATATGCGGCAGTCTGACGAAATCACAGCCTTGTATCTTCGTCTATCTCGTGACGATGAACTTCAAGGTGACAGCAACAGTATCGCAAATCAGAAAGCGATGCTCGAAAAATACGCAAAGGACAATAAATTCCCAAATCCAACATTCTTTGTTGATGATGGTTATAGCGGAACGAACTTTGATAGACCCGGTTGGAATAATCTTTTGGAGCAAGTCGAGACAGGCAAAATCAAGACTATTATCGTAAAAGACATGTCTCGTCTAGGCAGAGATTATCTCAAAGTGGGCTTCTACACAGAAGTCATGTTTCCTGAAAAAGGAATCCGCTTCATTGCTGTCAATAATAATATTGATAGTGCCAATCAACAAGACAGCGACTTCACGCCATTTCTCAATATCATAAATGAGTGGGTGCGCCCGTAAAGACAGCGTAACGCAGTCTGCGGGACTATCAAAATACCGCGTATGAGCAACGCGGCAGGTCAAAGTATCGAGCGGCAAACGCCGCAACCTGTCATTCCACGCTTACCTTGCGGGGAAAGCCCAATGGGGACAATAGCATGTGAAAAAACCACGCGTCATAGGCATAGCTTCTAAGGTCACAGGCGGCGTGGCGGGAATGAAAAATCATGTATGAGGATGAAAGCTAAACTGCTTTAATGGTAGTCAGAGGTTGGGTCTAGTCATACTCTCGACGTAAAGAAGCTAAACTCGTCGGTGCTTTGGCGGAGGTATTTACCATTCATGCTTCCGCAAGATACTCAAAGCAAACCCCAGCCACGGGAAAGTGGAAAATGACGAAAGCCACATCCGACAACATGATACGCTCTGGTTCTGGTAGTTCTAAACGGGGATTGCCTAAATGGGAATGCCGGATACCCCGGCTATAGGTGCAGACCTTGAAAATCCCACAAGGCAACACAGCTCTCGTAGTAGTCTGAGAACCCTGAATTGACAGGGATAGCCGTAAAACGGAAGCGGGAAAGCCGCTCACATGGCGAAGGGGAGCAGTTTGTCCTTCAATATAAAACAGGAAAGGTGCGTGAGGCACTTGAGAAATCCCGTATTTGTATTGGATAGCTTACAGGAAAAAGCACGAACAGAAACCTACAAGTTTGAGCGGTTATACCGCAACTTGTACAATCCGGAGTTTTATCTGCTGGCGTATAAAAACATTGCTGCTTCCAAAGGCAGCATGACCGCCGGCGCAGATAAGATGACACTTGACGGGATGAGCATGGACCGCATAGAGCGGCTCATCGCCAAGCTGAAAGACCACTCCTACCAGCCGACACCGGCGCGGCGCGAATATATTGCAAAGAAAAACAGCAAGAAGAAGCGTCCACTGGGGATACCGTCAACAGATGACAAGCTGGTACAGGAAATAGTCCGTATGCTACTCGAAGCTATCTATGAACCCACATTCTCGAAACACTCGCACGGATTCAGACCGAACCGCTCGTGCCACACTGCGCTTACGGAAGTGCAAAACACGTTCAAAGGCGCAAAGTGGATTATTGAGGGAGATATCGAAGCCTGTTTTGACAGCTTCGACCATCATGTACTGATAGGGCTATTACGACGGCGTATAGCCGACGAATCCTTTATCGCGCTCATGTGGAAGTTTCTGAAAGCCGGATATATGGAGCAGTGGAAGTATCACAGCACCTACTCCGGCACTCCCCAAGGCTCAGGCGCAAGCCCCATTCTTGCGAATATATACTTGTCTGAGCTAGACGCATTCATGGATGCGTATGAAGCGGATTTTTGTGTGACAAGCGGAAAACGTCGTGAACTCAGTAGAGAATACAAAGATGTGGTCAATGCGATTGGTCGGGCGGAGAGAACATTGGAACGTATGCCGTCCGAGAACACAGAGGAGATTAAACAGGCAAGGGAAGAATTAAAAGCAGTCCGCTACGCCAAACGTGATATCCTCTGCCACGACGCAATCGACCCCAATTTCAAAACACTGCACTATAACCGATATGCGGACGATTTTGTCATCGGTGTCAACGGCTCCAAAGCCGACGCCGATAAAATTAAAGCCGAGATAAAAGCGTTTCTGCGGAATGAGTTGAAGCTAACGCTATCGGACGAAAAGACGAAAGTTACGCACTCCAGCGAACAGGTGCGCTATCTGGGATACGATTTTTGGGTTTCCAGAAGTCGGGAATGCAAGCGCAACAAACGCGGTGCAATGCAAAGAAGTTGGTACGGTGTCGTCCATCTGGGCGTACCGCACGAAAAGTGGGAATCCAAGCTAAGAGAGTATGGGGTACTAGAAATCAGCAAAGGCGCGGACGGCACAGAACAATGGAAAGCCGTCCACCGGAAGAAGCTCATCAACAGCAGAGACATCGACATCATCATGAAGTACAATCAAGAAATCCGAGGAATCTACAATTATTACCGACTGGCAAAGAATGTTTCCGTGCTGAACAAATTTGCATATATCATGCAGACCAGCATGTACCGGACTTTCGGAGCGAAGTACAAATCGCCGATAAGCAAGTTAAAGCCCAAATATATGCGCGACGGCGTATGGGGCGCAGACTATCCCACCAAGTCCGGGATGAAGCGTTTAGAATTCTACCACGATGGTTTCAAGAAGAAGCCGGAGCTTGTGGACAGTGCGGTAGACATCTTGCCACAGCGCAGATATGGCGGTGTCAATACCCTTGCGGGTCGGCTACGCGCCGGAATATGCGAATTATGCGGCGAGAAAACAAGGGATGCCCGGATGCACCACGCCAAAGCCCTTAAAGACCTTACGGGTAAGGACGCAGCAGAAATCTTGATGATGAAAAAGCGCAGGAAAACTCTTGCGCTATGTCCTAATTGTTACTCCGACACAATCAGTGCTTAAATACTGTAATTGATGGACAAATGGAGAGCCGTATACATCGAGAGGTGTACGTACGGTTCGGGAGGGAATCGGTTGAAACCTGCCGTCGTAAGACGGTAAGGCGCACTTGATTCAACTCATTATGCTAAAGACACGAGCAAAAAGATTCGTGCGGTAATGAAGAATAAAGGCGAAGCCGGAGAGTATCTTTGTACAATTCCACCTTACGGATATATGAAGGATCCGAATAATCCGAAAAAGTGGATGGTGGATGAAGAAGCGGCGCAGGTGGTCAAGCGAATTTATGCACTCTGCTTAGAAGGCTATGGGCCAACGCAAATTGCACGGATACTGCAATGTAGATTCTCATATTACCCACACAAAAAACCCGCGAAAAATATCAGATTATACAATTTGCCAAGGAGTTTAAACCTCGATTAATTTGCAAAATATATTTT
>JGI20163J15578_10000820_pt1 | contig 12923 bp, 10 predicted proteins | sample TergutCu122P1_FD_15578 | JGI IMG/M metagenome (IMG submission 15578)
ATATGATAACCGTCAAGGACATGAAAAGCGGCGAACAAACCACCGCTTCGGCTAACTTGCTGACCGCCGGAATAAGAGACAAAATAAAAGCAATGCGAGACATTGCACCGATAAGGGAGAAGGGGTAGGGGTGTAAGGGTTCAAAATTTTGAACCCCAACGCCGTGGACCCCCAACAATCCGACCCCATCGTAAGGGTTCAAAATTTTGAACCCCAACGGGAACCACCGGTGAGAGAATTAGGCGGGACTCGCAGGAAGGAGGAAGTAGCACAATGATTACTATTGATGAAATAACCGGGCGTTTGACTCCTATTTTTGACGATAGCGGCGTTACTCGTGCTGTGCTTATTGGCTCGTATGCAAAGGGTACAGCAACAGATACAAGCGATGTGGATATTATTATTGAAACTGAACCCCATGTCAGAGGGCTAATGTTTTACGGTATTTTGGATAAAATCATTGATGCGCTGGGAATGGAAGTTCATATGATACCGAAGCGTAGCATAAAGCCAAATAGCCCTATTGCAGATGAAATCAACAAAACAGGGAGGTTAATTTATGAGCGTAGCTGATAGAGACGAAAAGATTCTGCGAAAAATACTAAAATACTGCCGTGAGATTGAAGATTTCATTGCAGGGGTTGAATATGCGGAATTTGATAGCGGTTTACAAATAAATCGTGCCTGTATTTTCACATTGGAACAAATTGGAGAAAATGCGAAAGGGCTCTCTGAAAATTTCAAAAACACCTATAATAATATTCCTTTGCAAGAAATGATGGGTTTGAGAAACCGGATTGTACATGATTATGACGGGATTTATCTTGATATTGTATGGGAAACAATCACAGAAGATATTCCTAAGTTGCTCGAAGCTCTTGATAAAATAGTGGAAGAGTGCAAATAATGGGCTGTTTATTGCCAGCCGACATCGGTGATGGAGAGAGATTCAGTTGTTGCAAATTTTGCAACAACTGCCGAAGACGGAAAACAAGGAGAGCGATTGAGCATGATTGATTCACGCAAGGAGCAAGAACGCGCAGAGTTGCATCGTACTATCTGGAACATAGCCAACGATTTGCGCGGAAGTGTAGACGGGTGGGATTTCAAACAGTACGTTCTTGGTATGTTGTTTTATCGGTACATATCAGAAAATCTAACCGCCTATATCAACGATGACGAACACTCCGCCGGGGATATAACATTTAATTATGCGGCACTTGCCGATAGTGATGCGGAAGAAGCCCGCGCTGACCTCGTTGAAACAAAGGGCTTTTTCATTTTACCAAGTGAGCTTTTTGAAAACGTGCGCAAACATGCCGTCAATGATGAAAACCTAAATGAAACACTTGAAACTGTTTTTAAAAATATAGAATCCTCCGCACAGGGAACAGAAAGCGAAGCCAATTTCAAAGGCTTGTTTGATGATATTGATGTTAATAGCAACAAACTCGGCGGGACTGTAGCCCGCAGAAATGAAATGCTTGTAAAATTGATGAACGGCATTGCCGATATGAAGCTAGGTGACATTAGGGATAACACCATAGACGCTTTCGGCGATGCCTATGAATTTTTAATGGGAATGTACGCAAGCAATGCAGGGAAAAGTGGCGGTGAATACTACACGCCGCAAGAAGTTTCTGAATTGTTGACCCGCATTGCCCTTGTCGGCAAAACCGAAGTGAACAAAGTTTATGACCCTGCTTGCGGAAGTGGTTCACTTTTACTTAACTTTGCAAAAATTCTCGGCAAAGATAACGTGCGGCAAGGTTTCTATGGACAGGAAATCAATATCACCACATACAACCTCTGCCGTATAAATATGTTTTTACATGATGTCGGTTTTGACAAATTTGATATAGGACACGGCGATACATTAACAGACCCATTACATTGGGATGATGAGCCGTTTGAAGCTATTGTTTCAAATCCACCGTACTCAATAAAGTGGGCAGGTGACGATAACCCTTTGCTCATCAATGATGAACGCTTTTCACCTGCCGGAGTGCTTGCGCCAAAGTCAAAAGCTGACCTTGCGTTTATTATGCACAGCTTACATTGGCTTGCTCCAAACGGCACAGCGGCGATTGTTTGTTTTCCCGGTATACTATATCGCGGTGGTGCTGAACAGAAAATCCGCCAATATTTAATTGATAACAATTTCATAGATTGCATAATTCAACTACCCGGCAACTTGTTTTTTGGGACAAGTATTGCAACATGTATTATGGTTTTGAAAAGAGCAAAAAATGATAACAGCACATTATTTATTGATGCGAGCAAAGAATTTGTTAAGGTGACGAACAACAACAAGCTAACGCAGGAGCATATCGAAAAAATTGTTGATGCCTATTCAAATCGTGAAACGGTTGAGTATTTCACAAAACTTGTTCCAAATGGCGAAATAGCCGAACAAGGATACAATCTTTCCGTAAGTACCCACGTTGAACAAAAGGACACGCGAGAGGTTATAAACATAGTCGAACTAAACGCCGAAATTGACCGCATTGTCTCCCGCTCTGACGTTTTACGCCGTGAAATAGATGCTATTATTGCAGAGATTGAGGGCGAAAAGTAAAAAGCCAACACGCTGTTGACTTTTTAAAAAATTAAAACTGCACCAATGGTTGCAGAAATAGCATGAAAGGAGTAGCTGCATTATGCTCATAAATAGTAATGAATATTTTGAGGTGTTAAGCGGAATAAAAACGCGCATAAAAGAAGCGCAGTATAGAGCCGTTTTGGGTGCCAACAAAGAAATGATAGAGCTTTATTGGAATATCGGCAATATTATTATCGCAAATACAAAATACGGCACAAAATTTATCGAAAACCTTTCGCGGGATATTCAATTAGAGTTCCCGGATATTCAAGGGTTTTCTGTTTCTAATTTGAAAAATATGCGTAGATTTGCCGCAACATATCCTGATTTTCAAAAAAGCCAACGGGCCGTTAACCTTTTGCCGTGGCGAAATAATATAACGCTTATGTCAAAGGTGAAAAGCCCTGTTGAACGTGAATGGTATATCGCGCAAAATATTGAAAATGGTTGGAATAATACCGTTTTGGTACACCAAATAGAAATGAAATTGTATGAACGTCAAGCAATCGCTGATAAAGCAACAAACTACAATAAGCTGCTTCCATCACCATTTAGCGAGTTAGCAGAGGAAACGCTTAAAAATCCTTATGTTTTCGATTTTGTTGAAAAACGCAAAGGTATTATTGAGCGTGAAATAGAGCGTGAACTTGTTGCCAATATCGCAAAAACCATAATGGAACTTGGCACAGGGTTTGCCTATATGGGAAATCAATATCACATCGAAGTAAGCGGCAAAGATTATTATATCGACCTGCTATTTTATAATACAAAGCTCCGCTGCTATGTGGTGATTGAACTTAAAAATACAGACTTCAAGCCGGAGTATGCCGGGCAGTTAAATTTTTACTTATCGGTCATTGACGATATGTTGAAGCATGAACATGATAATCCAACAATCGGTATTTTACTTTGTAAAACAAGAGATAAATTGACCGCCGAATATGCTCTAAAAGATATAAACAAGCCTATCGGCGTAAGCGAATATAAGTTATCCGATTTTGTGCCTGCCGAACTTATCGACACTTTACCAAGTGCGGAAGATATAGAAAAGCGCATAAGAATGGAGCTTGATGTTAATGACGAGATTGGGGGCGAGGATGATGACCAATCTTGACCGTCTGATTGCGGAGCTTTGCCCTAATGGGGTGACTTTTGTGCCACTCCGTGAAGTAGCAATTATTTCAAATGGTAAAGACCACAAACCGTTAGCTGATGGCGATATTCCTGTCTATGGTTCAGGTGGCATTATGCGTTACGCAAATCAAGCCATTTACGATAAAGTATCCGTTTTAATACCAAGAAAAGGCTCAATCGGAAATGTTTTTTATGTAGATACACCTTTTTGGACGGTCGATACGATATTTTACACGAAAATTGACATCGACAAGATACTTCCAAGATTTTTCTATCACTATTTGTTGTCACAGCGTTTGGAAGATTTGAATATAGCGGGTGGAGTTCCGAGCTTAACAAAATCCGTATTAGACACCGTTAGTATTCCCGTCCCACCATTACCAATCCAACGTGAAATTGTCCGTATTTTGGATAATTTCACGGAGCTTACAGCGGAGCTTACAGCGGAGCTTACAGCGCGGAAAAAGCAATATGAATATTATAGGAATTTGCTATTGACATTTGATGCGCCCGCGAACACAATCTTGACAGACAGACAGACAGACAGACAGACAGACAGACAGACAGACAGACAGACAGACAGACAGGTTCAATGGCTGACGTTGAGTGAGATAGCTGAAATCGGAACAGGAAGCAGAAACACAGTTGACGGTCTTTCAGAGGGGCTTTATCCGTTCTTCGTTCGTTCTCAGGAAGTTCGTTATATGAACACTTACGAGTTTGACGAAACCGCTATTATTACGTCCGGTGATGGTGTTGGTGTTGGTAAGATTTTTCATTATGTGCAGGGAAAATACGCACTTCATCAGCGAGCATATCGAATCAAAATTGTGGATGGGCGTGTGAACTCAAAATACTTCTTCCATTATATGAGGAATAGTTTCGGGGATTATATGGCTATGACAGCAGTTCATGCGTCCGTTACTTCGGTGCGGAAACCTATGTTGGATAGATATCCCATACCTGTACCTTCACTTGAAGAACAAGGGCGTATTGTTTCAATTCTAGACCGCTTTGATGCGTTGACCACGGATATATCAAGTGGGCTACCTGCCGAGATTGCTGCACGGCAAAAGCAGTATGAGTATTACAGGGATAGACTATTGTCGTTTTAAGGAGAAGAAAGATAGGTGGATAAAAATACACTAACACGCATCATTCAAGAATTTGGTGAGCTTTTAAATATACCGGATAAACTTGAATTGATAGATAAATTTATGCAACCTATTGATGGGTTGACAACAGAGGAAAGGTGCATAGTTGTAAATGCCCTTGATTTCTCGATTATTTTGTCATTCTGTAAATCCATAGAAAATCGAAATGGCATTGACAAAGCATTAGAAAAACTCAAAGATGAAAATTCTAACCTGCATAATAAAATAAACTATCTCAAAAATGCACGACATCAAGCTATTGCACACCTTGGTGGAGAAGAAGCAATCAAGAGCTTAAATATTGAGAAGATGCAAATGGGTAATACGCCAAAAGAAGTTTTTGAATCCTATAATGAAATACTTGATTGGGTTTTAGGTTTTTTGGAAAAAAGGTTGCGGGATTATATAAAAGCTGTTGCAAAGGAAATACCCGAAAAACCAACCAACAAATGGATTGATAAAAACTTAGACGGCATGACACCACGCCAGATTTTTGATGATATTAGACAAGGTGTAAAAGATGCCAAAACAATCGGAGGAATGGCAGAATGAGCGAGTATAACATCATCACAAGCACCGAAGAATCCACCGTTGTGGCGGAATATATGGCGGAATACAGAACGGCGGCGCATTATCAGAGCGAAGCCGACTTGGAGCGGGAATTTATTAACCGGTTATCCGGGCAGGGGTATGAATTTCTCGCTATCACAAATGAAGCCGCACTTGTCGCAAACCTGCGCCAACAACTCCAAACGCTGAATGGAATCATGTTTTCAAACGATGAATGGGAGCGTTTTTTCAACGAGTGCATAGCAAGCACCAATGAGGGAATTGTAGAAAAAACTCGCAAAATTCAAGATGACCATGTGCAAATTTTGAAGCGTGACGATGGAAGCACCAAAAATATATATTTGATTGACAAAAAGAATATTCACAACAATCGCCTGCAAGTTATCAACCAATATGAGGAATCCGCCGGAACGCGTAATACTCGCTATGACGTTACCATACTCGTCAATGGCTTGCCCATTGTTCATATTGAGCTAAAGCGGCGTGGGGTGGAAATCCGCGAGGCGTTCAACCAAATCAAACGCTATCAGCGTGACAGTTTTTGGGCGGCAAGCGGCTTGTATGAGTATATTCAGATTTTCGTTATTTCCAACGGCACAGCTACAAAATACTACTCCAACACAACTCGCAATACCCATATCAAAGAACATAACGACAGTGGACGCCGCAAGAGTAAAAAAACAAGTAATAGCTTCGAATTTACATCCTACTGGGCCGATGCGAATAATAAAGCAATTTTAGACCTTGTGGATTTCACAAAGACCTTTTTCGCAAAACACACTTTGCTGAATATTATTACTCGCTTTTGCGTTTTCACAAGCGAAGGATTATTGCTTGTTATGCGTCCGTATCAAATTGCGGCTACTGAGCGAATTTTGAGTCGTATTATTGTGTCATCAAATTATAAGAAAACGGGAACAATTGAAGCGGGCGGATATATTTGGCATACGACAGGAAGCGGCAAAACACTGACAAGTTTCAAAACAGCACAACTTGCAACGGCGCTTGACGATGTTGACAAAGTATTGTTTGTTGTTGACCGTAAAGACCTTGATTATCAAACAATAAAAGAATATGACCGTTTCGAAAAAGGCGCGGCAAGCGGGAGCAAGTCCACGAAACAGTTAGAAAAAAATCTAAACGACCCTAATGCCAAGATTATTATCACAACAATTCAAAAACTCGATGTATTCATAAGCCGCAATAAAAGTCACGATGTTTACAAAAAACATGTCGTTCTTATTTTCGACGAGTGCCATCGTTCACAATTTGGCGAAATGCACCGAAGGATTATTAAGGCGTTTCGTAATTATCATATCTTTGGATTCACGGGGACGCCTATTTTTGCTGAAAATGTAGGAACAGGTGGGAATCCGCTGTACAAAACAACAGCACAGATTTTTGGAGGAGTAGGAGAGAAAAAAGATAGACCTTTGCATACATACACAATAGTTGACGCTATCAATGATAAAAATGTACTGCCTTTCCGAATTGATTTCTTTGACACAATCAAGCAAAAAGAAGAGATTAAAGATAAAGATGTTTTAGCGATTGACGTAGAAAAGGCCATGAATGCACCGGAGCGTATTCGTGAGGTTGTTGCGTATATCATTGAACATTTTGACCAAAAAACCAAACGGAGCTCTTTCTATACTCTTAAAGGGCAACGTGTGGCAGGATTTAACTCCATGTTTGCTGTGGCGTCTATCCCTATGGCAATGAGATATTACGAAGAGTTTAGGGCGCAGCTTGCCGAGAAAAACAGAGATTTAACGATTGCGACAATATTCAGTTACAGTGCAAACGAAGATGACCCCGAAGATATATTGCCCGATGAAGAATTTGAAAATGAAAAGCTCGATAGGACTTCTCGCGATTTCCTTGAATCAGCGATTGCCGATTATAACACTACATTTAGTACAAATTTTGACACATCTTCGGAGAGTTTTCAAAATTACTATAAAGACCTTTCGCAGCGTGTGAAAAACCGCGAGGTTGATTTGCTTATCGTTGTTAATATGTTCCTTACAGGGTTTGACGCCACAACTCTAAACACGCTCTGGGTGGATAAGAATTTGAAAATGCATGGGCTGATTCAGGCATATTCACGCACTAACCGCATACTAAACAGCGTCAAGGTTTTCGGGAACATTGTGTGCTTCCGTGATTTGAAAAAGGCAACTGACGATGCCATCGCCCTGTTTGGCAACAAAGAAGCGGGCGGTATCGTGTTACTCAAGACCTATAGCGAGTATTATTACGGCTTTGAGTATAATGGTAGATATCAAAAGGGCTATGTGGAATTGATAGCCGAACTCAAGGAGCGTTTTCCGCTTGGCGAACAAATTATCGGTGAGGAAGCTCAAAAAGCATTTGTGCGTCTGTATGGTGAAATTTTGCGGCTCAAAAATATCCTTACGACTTTTGACGATTTTGCCGGAAATGAAATTATGACTGATAGAGACTTTCAAGACTATCAAAGTATTTACCTTGATATTTATCGAGATATGCGCTTAAAGTCTGACGGGGAGAAAGAATATATCAACGATGATATAATATTCGAGATAGAGCTTATTAAGCAGATTGAAGTAAATATCGATTATATCCTCATGCTTGTCGAGAAATACAAGAATTCCAACTGCGAAGATAAGACCATTCTTGCGGCAATCACTAAGGCAATAAATTCAAGTATAGAGCTGCGAAGTAAAAAAGAATTGATAGAGCGATTTGTTGAGCAAGTCAATGTGTCCACGAACGTTGATAACGGGTGGCAAAGCTTCGTTACAGCGCGAAAAGAGGAAGATTTGACGGCACTTATTGCTGACGAAAAGTTGAAAGACGAAGAAACTCGCCGTTTTATTGATATTGCTTTTCGTGATGGTATTCTTAAAACTACAGGTACTGACTTTGATAAAATCATGCCGCCTGTTTCAAGGTTCGGCGGTGGTAATCGTGCAGAGAGGAAACAGGAAGTTATCGACAAGCTGATGGTGTTTTTCGAGAAGTATGCTGGGCTGGTGTAGTGTTGTTTTGGTAGTCAGTATTCGGCAGGGGCTTGCTTGACAAAGTCTTTTATCTGGTATATTTACTTTCTTCAAAACAGAAGATAATATAATTGCTGTTGATATTTTTGAATAATTGTTGTATAACAATAAAAAGAAGCGGTTGAGCTTGGAGGTCTGCTTTATGCGAACAATTACAAAAATGAATTTATCACACGTTGTAAATCATAATGATTTTACGCTTGCGTTATGCGCTTTTTTAGATGAATTTAAGCGATCTGAAAATCGGTATGAAATGATTGAAAATCCGCCGCCGCACAAAAGCGCAAACAAAAAAATTTTATGTCTTCTGGCGGCAGTTTCTCACAAACTGGCAAATGATTATGGTTTATCTGTACCGAATTGGGTCAATGATCCGATGTATAAAATGCCGTACCCGGTGTTTGCTTTTGATACACAAAACAAAGAATATCAAGCTTTTTTGTTGAATGATGCGCCGCCCGAATTTGCGAGTAAAAATATTTTTCATAGTTCTCGTTGCATCGAAAGAGTGTGAGCTTCTATGGACAAAATTGGCATTAGCAGAAATGATATGCTGAAATATTTCGAGGAAATAAACAGCCGACTTGCAAAAGATGAAAAAGAAGCTGAAATTTTGATAACGGGCGGAGCAGCGCTGACATTAGCGTTTGGCGTGCGGGACTCAACATATGACATTGATGCAATAGTTTATCCGGAAAAATATATGGAAAATTTGATTGCGGATATTGCCGATGATTATGATTTACACGCTGATTGGTTGAATGACGGTGTAAAAATTTTTATCACAGACGAAATGAATTTTAATGAATATTTGAAATATTCAAATTTAATCGTTTCTGTTATTGACGCTGAAAGTCTGCTTGCTATGAAACTTACATCTGCAAGAGATAACTCCAAAGATATGGATGATAGCATATTTCTTATGAAAGTTTTAGGCATACAAAAAGAAGCTGAACTGTTTGAGATTATCAAAAAATATACGCGCGCAAGTCTACAAACCATAGAATCAAAATTTTTTACAACAGAAGCATTTGAGAGATATATGCAAGAGCAGGATGTTGAAAAACCATCGGGTTCGTAAAATATGTTACCACACTAAACATATATCCGACTTGGTGCACTAAATATCCTGATACAATTCTTCCCCCCAAAAAAAAGACCCGGGTGGCGTTAATGCCAACCGGGCCTTTTTGAAACTAAAATCCTGCCTTATTTGTAAACCTTGCGTGGGACGTATGTGGTGTGCAGTAGGTGGTGAGCTTTATCGCTGCCCGGGTGTTTTAGATAGGTTTCGTATATTTCTTTAACGACCGGGTTGTCGTGGCTTTTTCTGTATTCGGAATTATCATCTATTGAATACAGTACTTTTGCCCTTTCGGTTCTGAGGTCTGTAAAACTGCGGACAAATCCGGGTTGTACGGGTGCGCCGCCGCCGTTTACACAGCCGCCTGAGCAGCCCATGACTTCGATAAAGTGAACGTCGATTTCTTTATTTTTCACCATGTCGAGCAGTTTCTTTGCGTTGGCTATCCCTGAAGTGACAGCGACACGGATTTTGTTGCCGTCCAGTTCATATTCAGCCAGTTTAATGTCGGAGTCTATTCCGCGGACACACTCAAACTCTAACTTTGTGAGGGGCTGTTTTGTGATGGTTTCCGCAGCGGTTCTGAGTGCCGCTTCCATAACGCCGCCTGTTGTGCCGAATATGTGACCTGCGCCTGTGGCGACTCCGAATGCGGGGTCAAACTTTTCGTCCGGCAGTTCTTCAAATATAATTCCGGATTGTTTAATCATTTGCGCGATTTCACGCGTGGAAACAACAACATCAACATCAGGATAACCGGCAGCGCTCATATCGTCACGCTTAATCTCGAATTTTTTCGCAACGCATGGCATAACACTGACAACGAATATATCTTTGGGGTCGATGCCTTCCTTTTCCGCATAGTATGTTTTCATAAGAGCGCCGTACATTCCCTGCGGAGATTTACAGCTTGAAAGATGCGCCAACATATCGGGATAATAATGCTCGCAGAACTTGACCCAACCGGGTGAGCATGATGTTATCAGCGGCAGAACTCCGCCTTCGGTGAAGCGGTGGAGAAATTCTGTGGCTTCTTCCATAACTGTAATGTCGGCGGCAGTGTCCACGTCAAATACTTTATCGAAGCCCATTCTTCTGAGTGCGGCTGCCATTTTGCCTTCCACATTTGTGCCGACAGGCATTCCGAAAGATTCGCCGAGTTGCGCGCGGACGGAGGGTGCTGTGGCAACGACGACATGTTTTTTCTCGTCAGCCAGAGCCCGCCAGACTTTGTTTGTATCATCACGGTCAATAAGCGCGCCTGTTGGACAGACGACAATACACTGCCCGCAACATACGCATGGGGTTTCGGAAAGCGGGACGTCAAAGGCTGTGCGGATTTGCACTTCAAAGCCTCTGTTAGCCGCGCCGATAACGCCGACATGCTGATTGTTTCGGCATACGGCAACACATCTGCGGCATAAGATACATTTTGAGTTGTCACGGACTAAATAGTCGGTGGCATCAACAAAAGGTGTGTTTTCGCTTTCTCCCGGCGGATAGGCATATTCAGACACGCCGTATTCATGCGAGAGCGCTTGAAGTTCGCAGTTTAGGCTGCGGGAGCAGGAAAGGCAGTCTTTCCGATGCTCCGAGAGCATGAGTTCTAAGGTGTCTTTTCTTGACTGACGCACGAGCGGAGTGTTCGTCAGAACTTCCATGCCGTCATTTGCCGGATATACGCAGGCGGCGACAATATTTCTTGCGCCCTTGACTTCTACCACACAGACACGGCATGCGCCGATTTCGTTTAAATCTTTGAGCCAACAAAGTGTGGGGATTCGTATCCCGGCAACTTTTGCCGCTTCCAAAATAGTGCTGCCTTTCGGAACTGTAACTTCGATTCCGTTTATTTTTAGTTTAATCATATCCATTTGTATGCCCCCTCTCTATAGAACCACTATGGCATCGAATTTACATCTTTCGACACAAGCGTCACATTTGATGCATTTTTCTTTGTCAATGGTATGTACTTCTTTGACTTTGCCGTGAATTGCATCGACCGGGCAAGTTTTCACACATGCGGTACAGCCGATACATTTTTCCGCAACGATTTCATAATGCAAGAAGTCTTTACATACTCTCGCAGGGCATTTTTTGTCGTAAATATGCGCTTCATATTCATCGCGGAAGAAGTTGAGCGTAGAGAGAACGGGGTTCGGGGCAGTTTGTCCGAGACCGCACAGCGACGAGGCTTTTATGTGGTGACATAATTGCTCAATTTTTTCCAAATCACCGTCTTTGCCTTGTCCTTTGGAAATTCTTTTAAGCATTTCATACAGCCTTTTTGTGCCGACACGGCAAGGCGTACATTTACCGCAGCTTTCTTCGACTGTAAAATCAAGGAAAAACAGTGCTATGTCTACCATACAGTTTGTGTCGTCTATGACGATAAGACCGCCGGAACCCATCATCGAACCTATGGACATAAGGCTTTCGTAATCAATGGGAATGTCCAGATGTTTTGCGGGGATACAGCCACCTGAGGGACCGCCTGTTTGCGCGGCTTTGAATTTTCTGCCATTGGGGATTCCGCCGCCGATTTCTTCAACGATAGTTCTCAGCGGCAATCCCATCGGGACTTCGACAAGTCCGATGTTATTGATGTTTCCTCCCAATGCGAAAACCTTTGTGCCTTTTGAGGTTTCCGTACCCATTGAGGCGAACCATTCGGGACCGTTGAGGATTATTTGAGGAATATTGGCATATGTTTCGACATTGTTTAAAAGTGTCGGCTTGCCGAAAAGACCTTTTTCTGCGGGGAATGGCGGGCGGCTGACCGGTTCGCCGCGATTGCCTTCGATTGATGTCAAAAGCGCTGTTTCCTCACCACAAACAAAAGCTCCGGCGCCGAGACGAACCTCGAGATCAAAATCAAAGCCGGAATCAAAAATGTTTTTACCCAGAAGACCGTATTCGCGTGCCTGCCTGATGGCGATTTGCATGCGTTCAACAGCAATCGGGTATTCCGCGCGGACATAAATATAGCCCTGATTTGCGCCGATTACGTAACCGGCAATAGTCATGGCTTCTATAATTGTGTGTGGGTCGCCCTCTAAGATACTGCGATCCATAAACGCGCCCGGGTCGCCTTCGTCGGCATTACAGCAGACGTATTTTTGGTCGCCCTTTGCTTTATAGGCAAATTCCCATTTTAAACCTGTCGGGAAGCCTGCGCCGCCGCGTCCGCGCAGACCGGATTTCTTCAAAATATCAATGACATCTTCGGGCGTCATTTCTGTTAAAATTTTGCCCAACGCCCCATAGCCGTCAAAACCGATGTATTCATCAATATTTTCGGGGTCTATGAGACCGCAGTTGCGAAGCGCGACACG